>OGKY01000269.1_pt1 | contig 32491 bp, 29 predicted proteins | sample 1572731 | NCBI WGS metagenome assembly OGKY01 (sample SAMEA2581924, study PRJEB24529) | metagenome | biome: Human gut stool | place: China | collected 2011
AAGTATGGTTCCAGTTGATAACGTTGTTGTATGTCATACCGGTAGTACGGTCGTTCCCTTTTTCTACACTACCTGTCAACGGCTTCTTACCATAAGTCGGGTTACTGTAGTTGTGTGTAAACATACTATCATAGTCGATGTTCAGTGACATTTTATAGCTCAATCCTTCAATCGGAGTGATCTGTAGATATCCACGGATAGAAGCAGCATCGCGTTTGTACTCCTTTTTATCGTACAACATAGACTGTGCGAAGTTGTAACCGTTGTATGAGCCTTTACGGTATGTACCGTAATCGTAAACACGGTTTCCGTTTTCATCCAAAATATATTCACCGGTTGTCATATCGCGTTCGTAAACCGGATAAAAAGAAGGAATGTCGCGTGCCGCCAATACAATATTGCCGATGGCGGTATCATTCTGTTTCGGATAGTTCTGAATAGAATGAGTAGCAGATACATTCAGCCCTACCTGCAACCATTTACGTAAGTCGGTAGTAATGTTCGAACGCAGGTTGTAACGCTTGAATCCTGAACAGATATAAGCACCCTGATCGTCCAGATAGCCTAAAGAAAAATAATATTTAGTTTTTTCACTACCACCAGAAACACTTGCGTTTAAGTCGGCGTAGTGTGCATTCTGCGACAAAGCATCTTCCCAGCTGTCGTCCCACAGAGGAGTTGCGCCGGCTACAATTTTTCCATCCGTTCCTACAGGTTGTGGATAACTTGTACCATAAGGATTGATACCCAGACCGCCTGTTTGGGTGGTAGCTACGATAGCTGAGGCGTTCTGAGCAGCAGTAACAGGGTCGGAACCGTTGTCGATGTAACTGTTGCGCAAAGCTTCCCATTGCAGCATAAAATAATCGTTTGTACTCAACTGGTCGTAATCGCGTACGGCACGGCTTGAGAAACCATATTTTGCTGATAACTGAATTGTCGGAGCAGAACCGTTCTGTCCTTGCTTCGTTGTAATCATGATAACACCGTTTGCTGCACGAGAACCGTAAAGAGAGGCAGCAGCGGCATCCTTCAGAACTGTAACTGAAGCGATATCCTGTGAAGAAATAGAAGACAATTTACCATCATACGGAACACCATCGACTACATATAACGGTGTCTGAGACGCATTGGCAGAACCTACACCACGAATGTAAATGTCGGCATCTTCTCCCGGCTGTCCGCTTGTAGAGAATGACTGCAAACCTGCTACTGTTCCCTGTAATGCTTTTGATACACTTGAAACCTGTGAAGCTGCTACAATTTTCTTGTCGATAACGCTGGCAGAACCTGTAAAAGTAGATTTTTTGGCAGTACCATATGGCACGGCAATAACTACTTCTTCGATGGCTACAGAAGATTCCTTCAAATCAACGTTGATGACTTTTTGTCCTTTTACCGGCATTTCTACGGTTTCATATCCGATGAATGAGAACACCAGTGTGCTTTTTGCTTCAACTTGTAGTGAATAACTACCGTCTATGGAGGTAATTGTACCATGTGTTCCTCCTTTGACTGCCACTGTTACTCCCGGCATCTCTTCGCCGTTGGCCGTAACTTTTCCGTTCACAGTAATTTCCTGTGCGTAAGTCGCTACACAGATTAGCAAGCTGCATAGCAGTGATAAGAATTTACTCATAAATCTCTCTCTTAATGATTTTTGTTTAATATAATTTCTCGGTTCTTTCTTAATATTATGCCTTATGTTTTTCTGTTTTCATCCCGATGAAAAACATTGATGTTTTTTAAAAGTTTTTGTGCCTTTTTGCCTTATGTTTTTTGTCGAGCGACAAAAATATAAAATAATTTATATAAGATGTAATAAAAAGTAATATTTTTTGTTCGTTTTTCTACTTTCTGCATGCTGGCACTATATGTATGCTTTATTTATGTACTGTTTTAGAAAGATCGTTCAGGGGTTTCTGTCTGCTTGTTCGTGTGTTTGCCGGAAATTCGTTACCTTTGCATCCGAAATCAATAAGAAAAGATGAATTACTCAATAAAGGACTTCGAAATTATGGCACCGGTTGGCTCTCGAGAGTCGCTGGCTGCGGCTATTCATGCAGGAGCAGATTCTATCTATTTCGGCATTGAAAGCCTGAATATGCGTGCCCGTTCTGCAAATACGTTTACTGTTGACGACTTGCGTGAGATAGCGAAAGTATGTGACGAGAATGGGGTGAAAAGCTACCTTACGGTAAATACTATTATTTATGATGAGGATCTGGCTCTGATGCGGAAAATTGTAGATGCTGCAAAGGAAGCCGGTATCAGCGCTGTGATTGCTGCCGACGTAGCTGTCATGGCATACTGTAATCAGATAGGACAGGAGGTACATTTGTCTACTCAGCTGAATATCAGTAATGCGGAAGCTTTGAAATTTTATTCGCAGTTTGCCGATGTAGTAGTCTTGGCCCGTGAATTGAATCTGAAGCAAGTACGTAAAATTTATGATGCTATTCAGGAACAGCATATTACGGGACCTATGGGGCAGCCTGTACGTATCGAAATGTTCTGTCACGGAGCTTTGTGTATGGCCGTATCGGGTAAATGTTATCTGAGCTTGAATGAATTGAATGCTTCGGCAAACCGTGGAGCTTGTATGCAGGTATGCCGTCGTTCGTATATTGTGAAGGATAAGGAAAGCGATATCGAACTGGAAATAGATAACCAGTATATCATGTCGCCCAAGGACTTGAAGACTATTCATTTCATGGACGAGATGATAGAGGCTGGAGTGCGGGTGTTCAAAATCGAAGGTCGTGCACGTGGACCTGAGTATGTGCGAACTGTAGTGGAATGTTATAAGGAGGCTATACGCTCGTATCTGGAAGGTACTTTTACAGAAGAGAAGAAAGCTGACTGGGATACTCGTCTCAAGACTGTATTCAACCGTGGATTCTGGAACGGTTATTATCTGGGACAACGTCTGGGTGAATGGAGCAAGAACTATGGTTCGGAGGCTACCGAACGTAAGGTATATGCCGGACGTGGTATCAAATATTTCTCGAATATTGGGGTAGCTGAATTCCTGATCGAAGCTTCCGAAATAAAAGTTGGAGATAAACTTCTGATTACAGGTCCTACTACGGGAGCCATGTATGTTACTTTGGAAGAAGCACGTGTTGACCTGAAACCGGTAGATGTGGTAAAGAAGGGGGTACATGTTTCGTTTAAGGTACCCGACCGTATTCGTCCTAGCGACAAGCTTTATCGTATAGTTCCTGCCGATGAGTTGAAAAAGAAATAATTTCTATTATTATCACATTGCAATATCCTCTTTATACATTATTCTCCAATGAAAAAAGTATAAAGAGGATATTTTATTTTTTTCTGTGCATACTTTGCAAAAAACAACAGCATCTTTTACTGAAAACATCGAGAATTTTTAATTTTTTTTGTACGAAGGTTCGTCGAGTTTGTACAAAAAAAACAGGGCTCATGCCGACATTGTGAGAGGAACTTTGTCATCTAAGTAGCATGAGCCCGTTATATCTTTATTAGTGAATGATAAGTCTTTCGGCCTTGGTTATAATGTGCCTCTTCTGATAGCTTCCATGATATTGGCAGGTGGACGCTGAGCCAATAATTCTTTTTTCATAAAATCCATGTAAGGAGCTACATGGTCGAAATACTGATAGTAACCTTTGCATAAGTAATTTAGTCCGGTTTCTCCGGAAGCTGTTTTGCAAAAACGGTTTTTGGGACATTCTCCGTTACATGCAAAGAGATACTGACATTCCTTGCATTGTGTCGGCAGTTTTTCAGATTTATCCCGGCCGAACTGTAATTGCTTTTCACTGTACATCATTTCTACCAGCGATTTTGAATAAATGTTTCCTAATTTGTACTGTGGAAATACGAAGTGGTCGCAAGCATATACATCGCCGTTGAATTCGATTACTCCGGCATGGCCACAATTTTTTGCCAAAGAGCAAACTCCAGGTTGCTCACCTACCCAGTTGGCAAGTGTAGCATCGAATAATTGTATAAAATATTCGCCGACATCATTTCGTACCCATTCATCGAAAATGGTACAGAGAAAGTTTCCCCACTGTTCGGGAGTAACGGAAAAATCGGTTACGGTTTCTGTTGCTCCTTCCTCTACCGAGGCCAGATAACGCCCGTCGGAATGTTGGAATATACGCTCTACGATGGGAGTAAACTGTATGTATCGGCACCCTATTTCTTTAAAGAAGTGATAGAAATCGAGCGGATAGTCGGCATTGAAATCATTTACTACTGCAAGTGCATTCCATTCTACCTGATGTTTGTTTAACAGGTTGATACCTTGCATTACTTTTACAAATGAAGGTTTTCCCTGCTTGTTCTTCCGGTATTCGTCGTGAAACTCCTGCGGCCCGTCAATAGAAACACCTACCAGCCAGTGATTGTCGTGGAAAAAACGGCACCAGTCATCGGTCAGGAGAGTTCCGTTGGTCTGAATACAGTTGTCGATTGTTCTGCCTCCTGCATATTTTCTTTGTAAGGCAATTACCTTCTTATAGAAGTCGAGTGGGCGCATCAGTGTTTCTCCACCATGCCAGGTGAAGAGGACTTGTGGCATAGTCTGACTTTCGATATATTCTTTGATAAACTTTTCCAATAGTTCATCTGTCATTATCTGCCTGGGGTTGTCCTGGTAAAGTTTAGCCTTTTCCAGGTAGTAGCAGTAATGGCATGCCAGGTTGCAAAGAGAACCCACTGGTTTTGCCATGATATACATCGGGCGTGCAAACGGGGCGAATGTGTTCATTATTGTATGATATTAGGTTAGGAATGATTCTATTTATCAGGTATTATTCTAGTGTAATACTTTTTACATGTACTTTCTGATGCAGGAAGATGGATGCTGCTTCCTGAAACTTTTCAACAGATTCGGTTGTGAGAAACTCACAGGTTCCGCCTGCTGTGCAACGTGTTCTTATCTCCGAGTGACGGCGGAGGTAATCTTTTAAACTGGCTGCTACGTATTCTCCTTGAGCTACCAGACGGATATGTAGGGGAGTGAACTGGCGTATTTTCTCTATCAGCAAGGGATAATGTGTACAGCCTAAGATGATGGTATCTATTTTCGGATCTTGTTCCAAAAGTTGATTAATATATTCCTGTACAAAATAATCTGCTCCCGGAGAGTTAAATTCGTTGTTTTCTACTAATGGAACCCAAAGCGGACAGGCTACACCAGTGAGTTGTATATCCGGAAAGAGCTTATGCAGTTCTATCGGGTATGACTGGGATTTTACTGTTCCGGCTGTGGCAAGCAAGCCAACATGGCGCGAAACTGTGATGTCACCGATACATTCTGCTGTAGGACGGATTACTCCCAAAACTCTACGGGTTGCATCTATATGTGGAAGATCGTTTTCCTGAATACTTCTCAGGGCCTTTGCCGAAGCTGTATTGCAGGCCAGAATGACTAATGGGCAGCCTAAATCGAACAGCTTGCGTACAGCTTGCAGTGTAAATTCATAAACAACTTCGAATGATCTTGTTCCGTATGGGGTGCGGGCATTGTCCCCCAGATAGATATAATCGTACTGAGGCAGTAATTCACGGATTTTATCAAGGATTGTCAGCCCTCCATATCCGGAATCAAATACTCCGATTGGTCCTGTGGCAGAAAGCATGGATATGACTTGATTAAGTGTGAAAAAATAATTGTCATTGACCTCACCCTTTTGGCTGGAGGTGAGAGCCAATGACAACTTTATTTTGTTACGTTGAAAACGTATTTCTTATTGAGCAGGAGCTGCTGCTGGTGCTGCTGCAGGAACAGCTGTCAGGCTGATACCTAATTTTGTTTTGATATCATTTGTAACATCCTTAGACATAGTGTCGTTGATGTAAGGAATATCTGTACGGTTCAGGTCGAACACATAAGTATAACCACCTGCTGCACCGATTGCTTTTACTGCATCTTCCAGTTTCTTATAGATAGGTTCCATCATATCTGCATAAGCTTTTTGCAACTGCTGCTGTGCATCTTGCTGGAACTGCATTCCTTTGTCAGACAACTCTTGTAATTCTTTCTGACGACGTTCCTGGATATTTTGTGGAAGAGTTTTCTGTTCTTGTTGATATTCAGCAAACTTTTTGTTGAATTCATCAGAAGCACGTTTGATTTCGTCTTCATACTGTTTCTGCAATGCCTGAATGTCTGTCTGAGCTTTTGTATATTCTGGCATTACAGGGATAATGTCCATAGACTTGAAGTGTGCGAACTTCTGTGCGAATACGCTCATAGGAGCGATAAGTAAAAGTAATAAAGCAATTTTTTTCAACATAATCTTATTATTTCTATTTGTTATTAATTTATTTCCGTTTTTTATTTGCTGTCTTTCTTAGACTTTGCAAAAGTATAAAATTAATTTGAATATCCTAATTTAGCGAGCACTTCGTTGCTGATGTCTATACGTGGAGAAGCAAAAATCATGCTTTGTGCTGATGCTCGGTCGATTACTGCATCATAATTTTTCTGTGTTGCAATATCTTTAATAGCATTGTATATGGCATCCTGAATAGGAGTAATCAGTTCCTGACGTTTTTTCATGCCTTCACCTTCGGGACCAAAATACTTTTTCCGTAAATCTGCTGCTTCTTTTTCTTTGGCGATAATGGCATTTTCTTGTGCGGTTTTTTGAGTAGCTGATAAGTTAGAAGCGTTTTTCTGATACTCATCATACATTGTTTTCGCTTCTTGAGCTTTAGCTTCTACTTCACTTTGCCATTGTTTTGACAGGCTTTCCATTTGCTGGTTTGCTTGTTCATAGGCAGGGATTTGTTTCAGGATATACTCCATATCTACCAAAGCAAATCGCTGAGCTTGTGCTGCTATACTGCACACGAGCAATGCTGCTAGAAAGAAAACTTTTTTCATAAGCAATGTTGTTTTTAAATGTAATGAAGAATGATAAATGAAGAACTGGCTGTTAGCCATAGCTTTGGATTCTTCATTTCTCATTCTTCTATTCTTCATTAAATTGGTTTGTCTGCATTAGAACTCTTGTCCGATGATGAAGTGGAACTGGCTTCCGCTATATTGAGTAGAACCGTTGATCTTATCGAAACCATAAGCCCAGTCAATACCCATCATACCAATCATCGGCAGGAAGATACGTACACCTACTCCGGCAGAACGCTTCAACTGGAACGGGTTGAAGTTACTTACATCATTCCAAGCGTTACCTGCTTCTACAAATCCCAAAGCATAGATACTTGTTGAATTTTCCAACATCAACGGATAACGTAATTCAGCTCCCAGGCGGATGTAAGCATAACCTTCACTACCGTACGGAGTTAAAGATCCGTTTTCGTAACCACGCAATGCGATTGTTTCTGAAGCGTAGTTGTAACTATATCCTGTCATACCGTCACCACCTACATAGAATGTTTCAAACGGTGAGCGTTTGTATTTGTTGAAGTGTCCCAGAATACCAAACTCTGTACGTGTCATGATAACCGGACATTTCTGGATATCCATCAGGGCTGTATAAGTTTTTGCTTTGAATTTCCATTTGTGGTATTCAATCCACTTATACATGCTGGCTGCTTCATCATAATTATTCTTTCCATAAGTAGAATAATCTTTCTTACTGAACAGTGAGTAAGGCGGAGTAATCTGCAAAGAAGCGCTGAATTCAGAACCGTAACGCGGGAATATCGGGTTATCGGTTGAGTTACGTGATAATGTCAGGTTCAGGCTTAAGCTGTTACAGTTACCGGTATTCATGTACTGTCCGTTGTTCAGCATGATATACAGATAGCTCCAATCTTTCAACATGAATCGCTGGTAAGATAATTCTGCCATTAATGTAAAGTAGTCATCCGGCCAGCGTAGACGTTTACCCCAACCTAATGACAATCCGAACATTTTGATAGACTTGTCAGGGTCGTAATATGATTCGTAATTGTCATAATAACCACCATAGTAGTTTCCATATCCACTTAAGTAGTTATAGTAGTTGTTCATATATGCAGAGTTGTAATACTGACTGCTGACGTCTGTCTGTACAGAGTAGAATGCTGATACAGACAATGAATTAGGACGTTTTCCACCAAACCAGGGATCAAGGAATGATATACTGTATGACTGGTAGTACTGTCCGTTGGTTTGTCCACTGATGGTCAATGTCTGACCGTCACCTTGTGGAAGGAATCCACGGAAGTTATCATTCTTGCGGAACAAGTTTGCAAATGAGAAGTTTGTAAACTTCAAACTCAATTTACCAATAATACCTGTTTGTCCCCAACCTGCTGAGAATTCTACCTGGTCGTTTGCTTTTGATTCAAGTCCCCAGTTGATATCAACCGTTCCATTTTCGTAATTTGGCTGAACATCCGGTTTGATGTTTTCCGGATTGAAGTGTCCCATCTGTGCAATTTCACGGTAAGAACGTTCAAGAGCTTCTTTACTGAACAAGTCTCCCGGACGGGTACGAAGTTCACGGCGGACTACATTTTCATACAATCGGTCGTTACCGTTGATACGTACATGACTGATACTTGCCTGTGGACCTTCTACGATACGCATTTCCAAATCGATAGAGTCACCGTCGATATTAACTTCTACCGGATCAAGGTGATAGAATACGTAACCACGGTTATAATAATTGTTACCGATAGCATCTTCATCGTTGCTGATACGGTCGTTCAACAGTTTCTGGTTGTATACATCCCCTCGCTTCATTCGAAGTTGTTCATTCAGGAGGTCTGAAGGATAAACTGTATTACCTACCCATGTAATATCTCGCAGATAATATTTGTTACCTTCATAAATCTTCATGTAGACATCTACTGTCTTTTCATCATAGGGAGTAACGCTGTCTATCTCGATGATTGCATCACGATATCCCAGCTCATTATATTTGTCTATGATCTTCTGCTTGTCTTCTTGGTATCTTTCATCGATGAACTTCTTGGCACGGAATAAGTTGACCAGTTTTCCTTTTTCATTGGTCTTTTTCATAACGCGCTTCAATTTCTTGTCTGTCAGTACACTGTTGCCATCGATTGTAATCTTGTGGACTTTTACTTTATCTTTCTTATCGATGTTTACATCAACATATACCTGTTCCTTGTTTGCAGGATCTTCGCTTTCTACAATATTGATTTCTGCGTTTTTGAAACCTTTATCATCGAAATGTCTTTTGATAATGATCTTTGCACGGTCTATCAGGTTAGGAGTAACCTGGCTTCCTTTTGCCATACCCAATTTTGCCTGCAAGTCTTCACGTTCGCTTTTCTTTACTCCGTGGAATCGGATATCAGTAATACGTGGGCGTAAAGACAAATGGATATACAGATAGATTTTATTGTCTTCTATTTTTTCTGCTGTGATTTTAACATCAGAGAATAACCCGTGACGCCAGTAGCGTTTGATAGCACTGGTAATGTCATCCCCCGGTACAGTGATTGTCTGTCCTACGGCAAGTCCTGAGATTCCAATCAAGACATAATCTTCGTAGTTCTCAATATCTGTAACTTTTATGTCGGCAATTTCATACTTTTTGGGTGTTCCATTATACAAAATTACCGGCTGGTCGTTTTCTGTTTTGTTATTTTCTTGTGCATTAACAGTTGAATAGCTGAAAATGCAAGCCAAAGCCAATAGAATGATAGAAAGACAGTATCGCATTTTTTACTTCAATATTTGTTCACTTGTTTTGCCAAATCGGCGTTCTCTTCGTTGATAATCACAGATTGCTTTACATAATTCTTCCTCCTTGAAGTCAGGCCAGAATGTATCGCAAAAATAAAGTTCGGAATAGGCACATTGCCATAGCATATAGTTGCTGAGGCGGATTTCTCCTCCTGTCCGTATCAGCAGGTCGGGATCAGGCATAAAGTTGGTTGCCAGATATTGGCTGACCGTTTGATCGGTTATATCATTTATATTCAGCTCTCCACAAGCCACCTTCTCTGATATTTCTTTGACTGCTTTGGTTATTTCCCATTTTGAAGAATAACTCAATGCTAATACCAGACACATACCGGTGTTTTTTGAAGTTCGTTGTACACATTGATTCAGACGATTCAGTACATCGGCTGGTAATTTTTCAGTTTCTCCAATAATACGGAAACTGATATTGTTTTTCATAAAGGTTTCTTCTTCGATAGAATCTATCAGAAGACTCATTAATGCTGCTACTTCGTCTGCTGGGCGATTCCAGTTCTCGGTAGAAAAAGTATAAAGTGTGAGATATTTTACTCCCAGATTTGATGCTTCTTCTGCAATGACATGAACAGTTTCTGCACCCGCCTGATGTCCGAGCGAACGAACTAGTCCTCGCTGTTTTGCCCATCGCCCGTTTCCATCCATGATGATGGCGATGTGGGCGGGGATTCGTGTCTTATCCACTTGGTCTTTATATAGCATAGCTTTCGGATTATAAATGTATTATTCCCATTTAGGAAGGAATCCAAAATGGTTAATTCGTCCTCTACTCATGTATCCGTTGTTCCAGATTATCCAAATAAAGTTATCTTTGTCAACAACACACGAATAACTTCCTTCACCTTTAACTTTTCCTCTGTTATACAATTCTACGAAAGATGTACCTTCTGTAGCAAATGTCATATCTTCTTTAACGGTTTCCCATGTCAGACCGTTATCTGTAGAACAGAAGAGTGTACTGAACGGATTCTTATAGTCTGTATAATCTTTACTTGTAATTTCACCGCCGAATACATATAGCTTCTTGTTATAATAAATCAATGAAGGATCAACAATATTCGGGCATCTGAATGTGTCTGCTTCTTCATAATTATAAGTGCTCCATGTATTATCGTTTGTCAGGCGTGTAGAAACGATACCAGAACCATCTGCTTTTTCTGTATTATATCCCATAACGACAGCACGGGTCAGGCTGGTATTGTAAGAAACCGGAATATTTACCGATAACGTTCTTGTACCTTTGCTAGGAAAATCTGTTATATTATAATTTTCTGTTGTTCCACTATTGGCTTGTACATCATATATATACGATTCATCTTTGGCAGTGCGTGCATATAACAGATTGTCTATGCCAGCGATAAGTTGAGACAAATTAGAAACCGAAGACGCTTCGTAACCATTATCTGTCAGTTTATACAAAACCTGTTCTACGAGGAAATAAATATTACCTTGGCAAAGTGTTGCAGAGTAAGTATCTGTAGCATCAGGCAAATTAATTGTTGTCCATGATGTTCCAGGCGTTCCGTTTGAAACAGACGTGTATTCAACTACCTGTTTACCATTCTGTGTAGTTCCGAATACATAAATCTTATCATTGGCATAAACTGCTTTTTGCTTGATTAAAGTGCCGGAAGTGAATTCTGCTCCGATGGGTTCTTTTGTCCATTGTAAAGAGTCAGGTTCCTGATTGTGAACATTGATTTTTACACGATAAGCCTTACCCATTACGCCGCTATAAGCCAAAACTTTGAAGGAAAGTCCTTCTGTTGGAGCAAATGCAAAGTTGATAGAATCGCTTGAAGTCCAGAGAGTATCTTTGGCTTCAGCTCCTTCTGAATCGATTTTACCATACAGAATGTAATCAGTGTCAGCTGTGATTTTTGTGAGCACTCTTGAGATATCAGTTCCAACAGGAAGTGAATCTTTATTCTCAATGGTTCTCATAGCCTGATTGATGGTGAAAGGATAATTTGCCATGGAAATGGTATCCGTATATGTAGAATCTTCTCCTTTCGAGTCTTTTCCAACTCTCTTGACATGCAGTGTACCAAGTGAGAATGAAGTAATGCTTGTTTCAGAACTATAAGTAACCTGCTCAATATCATTGTCCAGACATGAAGTCATTGCAGACATCGTGACGAGTAAGCTAACTAGCAGTATGGGTAAAAACTTTATTTTCATTTATAAAATTGTCTTTGATTACAAGTTGCAAAAGTAGAAAGTTTTTTTTCGAATAGGAACTTTTATATCAAGTTTTATATAAAATTATGGATAAGCGTAACTTTTTTATCTGTGAATTGGCATATTTTTGTGCTTATTTTTCATAATGAATGATGGTGTTTTTATCTCTTGACAAAACCTGTTTGCCATATCCTGCAGGAACAACAGGGTGTTTTACTCCTTTATGGAGTAGTGCTTCAGAGTATTCTATATAAATTTCATCCCATATTTCTTCGTCAATAAACGATTGCAAGAGTTGACTGCCTCCTTCTACGAGTAATGACTGAAGTTTGTTTTCGTATAATATTTGTAATATTTGTGGCAGAATATTCTGATTGAAATCCAGTTTGTAGTAAATAATATTTGTCGTCGATTCTTTTTCTAAAGCTGTAAATACCCATGTCGGGGTCTTACCGTCGAATAATTTTAAGTTCAAAGGCAGAGTCAGCTCTTTATCTATAACCAGTCGGATAGGATTTTTACCATACCAGTTGCGTGTTGTGAGTGAAGGGTTATCCAGTAAGGCTGTTTTACGTCCGACTAGGATAGCTTGATGTTCTGCCCGTTGCTTATGTACATACATAGATGTTATTGGAGTAGAAAGTATAACAGGCTGGCCGCTTTCACGATTCACATCAATAAATCCGTCTGCCGATTCTGCCCATTTTAAAGTTATGTATGGGCGTTTCTGGATATTGAAAGTAACGAAACGTTTTATTAATGCCCGACATTCATTCTCCAGAACTCCGACTGTTACCTCGATTCCGGCATCTCTTAAATTCTGTATACCTCTGCCTGAAACAAGTGAAAAAGGATCGACACATCCTACTACTACGCGAGGAATTCCTTTACTTATAATTAAATCGGCACAAGGAGGTGTTTTCCCATAGTGAGAGCATGGTTCCAGACTGACATAAATAGTAGATTTTTTAAGCAAGCTCTCATCTTTTACAGAACGGATTGCGTTGACTTCGGCATGGCCTTCTCCGCAACGTACGTGGTAACCTTCACCGATAATACGATCGTTGCAGACAATTACGGCTCCTACCATTGGATTTGGTGCAGCATTGCACATCCCGTTACGCGCCAGCTGTATGCAGCGGCGGATATATTTTTCATCTTTTGTCATATTCGGTTTGTTTTTTATTCTTACATTTGTACCTATGCATCCTATTTATACTTACATCAGGCAGACGCTTGCAGGAGTTTACCCGGAAGAGGAAACAGTGGCATTAGCAAAGTGGATATTGACAGATGTATTTTGTCTGTCCACCACGGAACTCTATGCGGGCAAAGATATGAATTTTTCTAAGAACGAGTGTGACAGGCTGGAAGATATTCTTTCCCGCCTGAAACGATATGAGCCTTTACAATACATATTGGGTAAGGTCGATTTTTGTGGATTACCTTTTGAAGTGGCACCTGGAGCCTTAATCCCCCGGCCCGAAACTGCTGAACTGATAGACTGGATTATCTCGGATTACACAGATAAAGCCGGAGTACGGATTTTGGATGTAGGAACGGGTAGTGGCTGTATACCTATCGTATTGGGCAAAAAATTAAAACAAAGTAAAATAACTTCATGGGACGTGTCAGAAAAAGCATTGGATATTGCTCGGCGGAATAAACTTCTCAACCAGGTTGATATCACTTTAGCTCAAGTCGATATATTCGATACTGCGTTACCGGATATTCATGTCGATGTTCTGGTGAGCAATCCTCCGTATATTACAGAGAAAGAACGTAGCGGGATGGAGCGAAACGTATTGGATTGGGAGCCTGAACTCGCTTTGTTTGTTCCGGATAGTGATCCGCTTTTATTCTACCGACGGATAGCAGAAGTAGGTTGTGACATTTTAGTTTCAGGTGGTACTTTGTATTATGAGATTAATCGGGCATATGGCAAAGAAACAGTGCAGTTGCTTGAAGGAATGGGGTATCAATCTGTAGAATTAAGAAAAGATATGTTTGGCAACGACCGTATGATAAAAGCATTCAGACCATGAAAGAATATACCGAAGATGAATTGAAATATAAAGCTGAAGCATATTGCTCAACGGCCGAACATTGTCCTTCTGAAGTAATATCTAAATTGAATCTTTGGGGAGCCGATGATGTAGTGACAGAACATATTCTGGAGCATTTGAAAAAAGAACGTTATCTGGATACTCAGCGCTTTTGTAAGGCTTTTGTTCGTGATAAGTATCGGTTTGCGCGTTGGGGAAGAATGAAAATTACTCAGGCACTTCGTCAGAAGCAACTTTCTTCGGAAGATATTGCTGCAGGTCTGGATGAAATAGACGAAACCGAATACTGTGAGAACTTGAAAGAACTGTTGCGTCAGAAGAGTAAAACTGTTTCGGGGAAAAACGAATACGAACGCAATACAAAACTTATTCGTTTTGCTGTAGGCAGAGGATTTACAGTAGATGAGGTGTTGCGCTATATTAAACAGAAAGATCCTGATGAATTTATGGACTGACATACGGGATTTCCTTTTTCCTCGCTTATGCCTGTCGTGTGGGAAGAAACTTTTGCAAAGCGAAGACGGACTTTGTATATCCTGTTTTTCGTCATTACCGTATACGCATTTAGGTAATACTTCAGGCAATGAAATGGAGAAATGCTTTTGGGGACGTTTTCCGGTTGTTCGTGCTTCTTCACTTTTTTATTATGCAAAAGGAGGAGATGTGGCTCAGATTTTATATGCCATGAAATATCATGCGCGGAAAAAACTTTGTTGCAAGATGGGTGAATATATGGCTGGAGAATTGTGTGATTCCGGCTTTTTTGAAGGAATAGATTATCTGCTTCCGGTTCCTTTGTTCTCTTCCCGATTGCGTCAGCGAGGATATAACCAAAGTGAGCTTCTGGCGCGGGGTATATCACGTGTAACGGGTATCCCTCTCTGTACAGATGCAGTAGTGCGCTCTCGTAATAATGCGACTCAAACCCACAAAAGCGGTTATGCACGTTGGCAAAATGTAGACCGGCTGTTTTTGCCTACACCCCATGCTGCAAACTTGCATGATAAACATATTTTGCTGGTTGATGATGTTCTTACTACAGGAGCTACGCTGGTAGCTTGTGCCGACGCACTGCTTGGAGTGGAAAATATAAAGATTAGTGTGTTGACTTTGGCATGGGCCCGATAAACAAAATGATTTCTTTAACTAAAAAAGATACACATATATTTCCTAATCACGTAGGATTTACATAATTTTGCACCAACGTTTATCAGATATATTAAGGTTATGAAAGCTTTGGAAAGATTATTTGCAGAAAAATTGCTGAAAGTAAAAGCCGTAAAGATTCAGCCGGCTAACCCGTTTACTTGGGCTTCTGGTTGGAAATCGCCTATTTATTGCGACAACCGCAAGACTTTGTCTTATCCAGCATTACGTAATTTCGTGAAGTTGGAGCTTTGCCGCGTTATTCTTGAAAAGTTTGGTGAGGTAGACGCTATTGCCGGCGTAGCAACAGGAGCTATCGCTCAGGGTGCTTTGGTGGCAGAAGAATTGAACCTCCCGTTTGTATATGTACGTTCAAGTCCAAAAGATCATGGACTCGAAAACTTGATTGAAGGTGAACTTCGTCCGGGTATGAAAGTTGTTGTAGTAGAAGATTTGATTTCTACAGGTGGCAGCAGCTTGAAGGCTGTTGATGCTATTCGTCGTAATGGATGCGATGTTATCGGTATGGTAGCTTCGTTCACTTACGGTTTCGATGTATCAGCAGAAGCATTCAAGAATGCAAAAGTAGAGTTGGTAACATTGACCAACTACAATGCTGTGTTGGATGCAGCTTTGAAGACTGATTATATTGACGAACAGGATATACCGGTTCTTCAGGCTTGGAGAGAAGATCCTGCACACTGGACTGGAAAATAATTGAAATTAAATAATTATACTGAGCACGGATTACACGGAGTGCACGGTTTTTGTCAGCAAACCGTGTTTTCTGTGTAATCCGTGCTCTTTTTTTATAAAAGATTATGGTACAATTTGAAAGCACAGTAAAACATATACCTTATAGCCAAGAGCGGGTATATAATAAATTGTCGGATTTAAGCAATCTGGAATCAGTGCGTGACCGTCTGGATATGATGAAAGATAAGTTGGGTGGTAAAATAGAGGACTTGTCTTTCGACCGTGATTCATTAACATTAAAAGTACAAGGTATCAATTTGACATTGCGCATCATCGAACGTGAACCGATGAAGTGTGTTAAGTTCGAAGGTGACAAAACTCCTGTTCCATTGAATTTATGGATACAAATACTTCCGGTAACAGAAGCAGAGGCTAAAATTAAGGTCACCATTCGTGCCGAAGTGAATATGTTTATGAAAGCTATGATTTCTAAACCGTTGCAGGAAGGAGTAGAAAGACTGGTGGATATGTTAGCTATGATACCTTATTAAAAAATAGAACTATGGCTCAGAAACTTTGGGAAAAAAGCGTTCAGGTAAATGAGGAAATAGACCGTTTTACCGTAGGAAAAGACCGTGAGCTGGACCTTTATCTGGCTAAGCATGATGTTTTAGGTTCGATGGCTCATATTACTATGCTTGAAAGTATTGGTCTGTTGTCGGCAGATGAGTTGCAGGTTTTATTGGCAGAACTGAAGAATATTTACGCTTCTGCCGAACGTGGCGAGTTTGTCATCGAAGACGGAATAGAAGATGTACATTCACAAGTAGAGCTGATGCTGACTCGCAAGTTGGGAGATGTTGGAAAAAAGATACATAGTGGGCGCTCGCGAAATGATCAGGTACTGGTCGATTTGAAACTCTTTACTCGCGAGCAACTTAAGCAGATTGCTGAGGCTGTGGAAGATTTGTTCCATGTATTGATTTCTCAGAGTAATAAATATAAAGATATATTGATGCCGGGATATACCCATTTGCAGATAGCTATGCCTTCTTCATTTGGCTTGTGGTTTGGTGCTTATGCCGAGAGCTTGGTTGACGACATGATGTTTTTGCAGGCAGCATATAAAATGTGTAACCGCAATCCTCTTGGTTCGGCGGCCGGTTATGGTTCATCTTTCCCGCTCGATCGCGAAATGACAACCCGCCTTTTGGGGTTCGACTCAATGAATTATAATGTGGTTTATGCTCAGATGGGACGTGGAAAGATGGAGCGCAATGTGGCATTTGCATTGGCCTCTATCGCCGGAACCATTTCGAAAATGGCTTTCGATGCTTGTATGTTCAGCAGCCAGAACTTTGGCTTTGTGAAGCTCCCCGACGAATGTACCACAGGTTCTAGTATCATGCCTCACAAAAAGAATCCGGATGTATTTGAGTTGACTCGTGCAAAATGTAACAAGTTGCAGTCACTCCCTCAGCAGATTATGATGATAATGAATAATCTTCCTTCCGGATATTTCCGTGATTTGCAAATTATCAAAGAGGTTTTCCTTCCCGCATTCGAAGAATTGAAAGATTGTCTGCGTATGTCTGCTTACATTATGGATAAGATAAAGGTAAATGAGCATATATTGGACGATGATAAATATCTGTATATATTCAGTGTGGAAGAAGTTAACCGTCTGGCAGCAGAAGGTATGCCTTTCCGTGATGCTTATAAGAAAGTAGGATTGGATATTGAAGCCGGCAAATTTACTCATAACAAACAGGTGCATCATACCCATGCTGGAAGTATAGGTAATTTATGCAATGATAAAATAGTCGGTTTAATGGAAGAAATATCGAAAGGGTTTAACTTCTCAGCAGTAGAACAAGCTGAAAAAAGCCTTTTAGGTCGATAAAATATATTTTTTTGTAAAGAAAACGGGAGAAATGTTTGGAGCTTATTATAAAACTCCCTACATTTGCACCCGTAAACGCGGAAATAGCTCAGTTGGTAGAGCATAACCTTGCCAAGGTTAGGGTCGCGAGTTCGAGTCTCGTTTTCCGCTCTTTCTTTGAAAGGATGCTCGAATGGTGGAATCGGTAGACACGAGGGACTTAAAATCCCTTGGCCATTGCGGCTGTGCGGGTTCAAGTCCCGCTTCGAGTACGAAATTAAATCGCAATTATCTGGATAGCAGATAGTTGCGATTTTTATTTTATGTACTTGCACCATATTTGCACCACTGGGACTTTGGTTCACTTATTATTATTTCTATGTGTTTAAGCAAAGAAAAAAATAGTTGTACTGATATAAGAGAATTGCATATTTTTCTCTTTGCTTAGATCGTACTTTATTTTAATAGGCATATCAATATATATAAGGTAAAGTAAAGTTGTTGTCAAAGTTCTTTTTTAGATATCCTGAACTTTAATGTCACAATCATTAATCCAGAGTCTTAAATCTATATCGTTGATAAAAACAGTTGCTAGAATTATATGTCTTATCATGCTTAATTTAATTGTGGCAATGCCTAAGTTCTGTGGAATTTTAATTGTTGTAATAAAAAATTTATTAGAATTATTTGTAATACAAAATAATTTAGTACATTTGTTTATTGTGATTATAGCTTATTAATTCTCAGAAGTTTAAACTTAAATAATTTTCTCGATTTCATCTTTCAAAAGGCTAATGTCTTTGTTGCTTTAATTTAAATTGGTTATGAAAAAACTAGATAGTTATAAAACATATATAGGGGATATATTGTGTAAAAAAAAGGAAACTATTTATAATGGAGAAGTTATTGTCAGGAAAGCAATAGCTTCATATCGTATAAGAGGTGAATTCCTACTCTTGCAGTTAAACTCTGATGATTGCTATTTGTATGAGTGTGAAACTGATGATGAAGTTACAAGGTTTCGTATTAAAAGTTATGAGATATATCGTCATAAGCTGAGTGAAATTTTCTCGGAAAAACTAGATAAAAGAAAGATTGAGAAATCTAGTTTAGCATATTTCAAGCAGAATGGTAAATATGTATATGATGAGTATTACAGTCAGCTTTCAGTAGAATTAGCTGAACATAATAAAGCATTACAACAAGCTTTGTGTGAATTGCCGAGCAGTTGGAAATGCTCATCGTTGTATATAGATGGTAACTATAGTGAAATACCGTCTGTTGTTTATGCTTTACAACGAAATGCAACAGAGATAATATCAATGACGTTGGATAAACCTTTGTCAACGGATAATAACAAAGTACTTAAATGCTGGTTTCCTGATGTTGTTAAAGGAAAAATCAGAACGGATTACAATATCACGTTTTTAGATTGTCTAAAAGTGCCTCAAACCGTATTTGTACCTTTGGATGACAATAGTCTTGATTCTTTTTTTTATAACGAAATTAAATGGCGAGATATATTGCCTAATTTCGAAAAGGACTGTGAAATAGCAGGTATTGAATGTAAGACTATAATGTTGAAAACGAAAGTTGATGGTTTCCAAAATGTATTTTGTAGGATTTCAGATGCTAAAGGGAATAATAAGTATATAATGGTTTATAATTCTCAGAACGTTAGTCTAAATTCCAGAAATGAGCCTATAGAAAATCAGCCTTCAAAACAAAAGAAGAAGAAAGTTAAAGATATAAATGATTCTAAGCCTTTACCTAAAGATAAACTATCGACTAAGGAAATAGAAGGAAGAGAAATCAACGAGCTGGTTAAAGAAATACATATAAAGGCTGGAGATACTGGATATTCATATAAATCATTGTTTGGTGATTTTCTAAAAGGCGCAAGTGTAGTTGTTTTATCTGAACCCTATCTCGTAAAACATCATCAATGGGTAAATTTAAAGGAATTCATTTCTCTTATTATGGAAACGGCAAACATTAAATCTCTTAGTCTTAAAACTAGAAAACCAGAGGTTGCTGATATAGGAAAGAATAGAGCTCGTGAAGAATTTGTTAGAGATTTCTATAATAAACTAGAAAGTATAAAAGATGAACTCAAAGGTTGCAATATTATTTTCACATGGGAACTGTCAGAAACCCATAAAAGATGGTTAGACATTGATGAATATCATATAGACCTAGATTATGGGCTGGATATTTACACCAAACCGGCGGATAATACAGTCTTGTCTTCAGTTCTAAGACTCAAGAAATGTAAAGAGAACCATATTAAAGTTTACAAGAAAATCGGAACAAAATTATAAAAGTTATTATGAACCTTGAGACAATGATGAACTCCGTATCTCTTACTGAGTGCAAAAATGAGATAGAAAAACAGTTTGCTTCTGTGGCTAATCACGATAATAAGATGAAAAGGGCTGTACTTTTATGCCTTTTCGGTGAAGTAATAATAAGTGAAATAGCTAAAGAAGATCCTGATATGTTTATTGAGGAACTAAGAGAATATCTTAATAAGATTATTTCCGAAGAGAATACAGAGAATTACAGGAAACTCATGTTACATGTGAAAGAGAATGAAGAGATTGTCAGAAATATCGATACAATTTCTGACAATCTACGTGAAATCAGTTCTAAAGTTGCAGGCTTAATGGCAGACTTTGATAATCAATTAACAGAAGTCATACGGACAAGAGATAAACTATCTGTCGGTAAGTTATGAATGGTGAAATTCTGAATCTGTTAGACATTGAACGTCATGGTACACGTGCTCTTGGACCTGGTTTGAGATATGCAATTTGGACACAAGGATGTCCTTTTAACTGTCCTGGATGTGTTACACCTGAAGGTCGCCCCATTGTTGCTGCAAAAATTATTGATACAACGACACTCGCAAATGATATTATTGGAAACAAGAATATATTTGGGGTAACAATCAGTGGTGGCGAACCATTCTTACAGGCTGCTTCCATAGCAGTTTTATTAGAGAAGGTGCGGCTGTCACGACCAGAATTAAATGTGATAATATTTACCGGTTTTCGGATAGAGGATTTGCAGTCAGAAGAAGCCTTAGCTGTCTTGAAAATGACAGATTTACTCATTGATGGACAATATCTAGAAAGTAAGAATGACGGTGTAGGCCTGCGAGGATCATCGAACCAACGGCTACATTTCTTAACAGATCGTTTGCTCCCTTATAAAGAAGATTTGCAATCAGGGAAAAGGCAAGTTGAACTAACATTAAATAAAAACAGTACAGATGCCATTGGCATCCCTTTAAAACAAAATTTACTATGAGTAGAAAATACAAAATATCAAGTGTGCGTCAGGCTGACGATGCAATCAATGACCTAAACGATAATATTGTCAAAGCGCTTAGGTGTATAGATAGAGAATTTGACAGAGTTCGTAAGGATGCTGAAATAACAGCACAGCGTAAATCACGTGAGGAAGCCGAACGAGCTAAAGTAGAAATGCAAAATAAACTTAATGCATCTATAAGAGGGGTTAATGCCCGTATAAACCAAGTGGATGAAGAGCAAAGGCAAAGGCTTCATAAGGTAGCTAATGAAATTTATGATACTGTTATAGAAGTTAATAAAAACCTACATAACGAAATTAGCATGACCAAACAGGAGCTGAGAAATGATATGCGTTCACTTGAACAACGAACAAATGAGCGCATTCAACAAGTTAACCGTCATATAAACAGTTTGGCAAACCATGTAGAAAAGCGATTTGAGGAACAGCAATCTCAACTTAACAGTCATGCGAAGAAACTTGATAACCTAACTGACACAGTAAATGCCATCTTAGCTCAAATGGCAGATGAAAAACAGAAACGTAAAGAGGCTGTCAGTTTGGCTTCCGGCGTTAAACAAGCTGCTTATGGACGTATCGACATAGATAGATTCAATCCTCTGAAATCGCAAGAAATTAATAGAAGAATGGCTGCGTTAGAAGCGAACCAAGACGATGAAGGTACTGTGGCAAGAGCATCCGAAGTTATTCTTCAGATACAGATGGCTGAAGAAGAAGCTATGCGTAATAAAATAGTATATGATGCCATACATGCAGAAGCAACAGCGATGTTAGAGAAGGTATTGGAAGAGGTAAATAAGAACCGCGAAGTGGTTATTACATATCCAGACTCACCTCAAGATGTAGCAAAAATAGAAACAGATTTCTGGAATCGAGGTGAATACAGTAAATTAAAATCAAAACTTGATACACTTAAAGCCGAATTACGTCAGCAGCCATCACTTGAACGTATCAAGGAGATTATGGGAGAGGTAGCAAAGAGCGAGGTTATACTCTCAGATATGCTAGATAAAGCGGCAAGAAGTGCTATCTTAAGTGAGAACCGCGTTACAATTACAGAAGATATTGTAACTGCTCTAATATCTCAGGGATGGCAGGTTGAGCGGATGCCTGACGGACGCGATGCAGTGAACTATCTTGGTGGAGAAGATCGTGACAATGATTGGCGTGAAGGAGTGTTTGCCATTCTGAACAGCATGAACGGAGAGAGAATTTCAATTCTTGTTCGTCCAGATGAAAGTGATGAAAATAACGAAATAGTGTTTCATCGCAATGATAACCGCAGCATAACAGACCTGGAATATATCCGTTCACTTGAACGTATAAAAGAGCAAATCTCAAAGAGTGGATTTAAACTTGGTCCTACTACAACTCCAGCAGATGGAGGAGATACCGAAATACCAGAGATGACCGATGCTCGTCAGATGGGTAAACGCGGATCTGCAAAGAAAATTAACCAGAGAGTAAGAAGGAGATAAAAACAAAGTGCAATGAAAGTTAAACGTATTCAAAACTTTAATTTACCACATCGTCCTTTATTTTCGGGCATTTACGGACCTGGAGTAAAGGATGACTATGTAGGTGCAGACCTGAAACGATACGGAATCTGGGAGATGCTTTTTCTAACATTCCGCAGTCAGGGTTATAATGTGGTGTTTTACAGTCAGGACCCCGGGCGCAATTTCTTTAGCTTTCGTAAAGATGACTTGGTCGAATTGTTTGGCTTACGTCGAAGCACTTCTGCGCAGGCAGAGAACGGAAGGTACACTGCAAATATATCAAGCCCATTTGCAGGACGCCGCCGAAGGAATGCACCAAGCTCTGCTTTGCCTTCTGATGATCCTGAAACATATAGTCAGATTCAAGAAAGGCATGAAGGAACAAACCGTGCCTTTTATCGTATAGCTAACAGTGTTGAACCATTTACTACCATATCTCATTATATTTCGGAACATCCTGAAAGAAAAATGGTATTTATTTTCAATTCTGCAGCTACTGATGTTTATGACCATCCGGAAAGAATTTTACCACAGCTGAATAATTTAAAAACAACATTCAATAGTACAAATTGCCAAGCTCATATTATATCACTTTATGATGTAGAGACTTTCGATACTCTTTTTTGTGATGATGCGAGAGAATTATTCAGAGGAACCTTTTTTAAAGATACTCTTACAGGTGTCAATCCAACGGCAGGAAAAGGCAATCAATTATATTACATAGCAGGTCCAGGACGTGATGAATATCGCAATCTTCTAAACCGCAGGAGATTGTTAGATGGATATTCTGAGCTTATGGATGGACAAGGTATAGAGGAAAAGGCAGTACGACTTAGCCAGGAAGTTACCAGAAAGACTAGAAAAGACGATATGGCTTATGTAGGTGGAGTAGAGATGTTGAGTTATTATGTAAAGATGCCTTTGGATAAACTTAAAGAAACTATAGAAAAAATGAGCAAAGAGCGTTCTATAGACAGGTTACGTAGTATGGCTGGAACAGAAAAGCTTGTTGAACAAATAGAGGCATATATTGAGACACTTAAAGATTCTCGTACCAACCAGTCAGGAGCTCGTTTCAGACCACATCTAGTCTTTAGCGGAAATCCTGGTACAGGTAAAACAACTGTAGCACGATTACTTGCTGACATTTTAAGAGAAGAAGGGTTGCTTGAGCGAGGTCATTTGATAGAAGCCACTGTAGGTGACCTTGAAGGCGAATATGTTGGCCAAACACGTATAAAAACACAAGCTTTATGTGACCGCGCACGTGGTGGAGTACTATTCATAGATGAAGCATACGGTCTAATAAGCGGAGGACACGGAAATCATGTTGATTACGGTAAAGAAGCTATTGAGGTTTTAATACAATTCATGGAAAATAATGCGGACTCACTTGTAATTCTCGCAGGGTATAAGTCTGATATGGAAAACCTAATCAAAAATGGTAATCAAGGTTTCATGGGGCGATTCAATGGTAAAGAATCCTTCATTGACTTTAAAGATTATAATGAGAATGAACTGTATATGATATTCCAACGACAAATAAAAGGCTATGAAACTACAAATGATTTCGATGACAGTATTCGTCGTATAATATCTTATATGTTTGTGCATAGAAACGCGAGATGGAGCAATGCAAGAGAGATGGAAAAACTTTCCAATACAATATTGGGCATACACCGTCGTAAAGGGAAACAGAAGATATTGCATGTAGACGACATACCAAAAGATAAGATGCGTCTTATAAGCGATAAGATTGACCATAATAAGATACTTACGGAAATAAATTCCTTAATAGGTTTAGACGAGGTTAAGAATAAGCTGAGTAATCTCCTTCTTTCTACACTTGGTAGAAGAATAGAAGAGCAGAGACTCGGAGAAATAAATAAGGAAAAAACAAATCTTAATTTTATATTTGAAGGTAACCCAGGAACTGGTAAGACAACTGTGGCTGAACACATGGCCAAAATTCTTTATGAGCTTGGACTGATTGATGATATAACCCCTGCAGAAATAGATTCTGCAGCTTTGGTAAATTCCGGGGTTGGAGATACACCCAAAGCCGTTGAACAGATGTTTAAAGACCATAGTGGAAAAGTAATCATCATTGATGAAGCATACAGTTTAGGTTCACATGGCACTGATGCAATAGATGCAATAACAAAATGTCTTACAGATAAGCGCTTTGAAGGTAATCAGGCTCTCATTCTTGCAGGTTATACAGATGAAATGGAGCGTTTAATGAGTAAGAATGATGGAATGCGTCGCCGCTTCAAGAATATATGGCACTTTGCAGACTATTCAAATGAAGAACTGTGGGAAATTATGATGCGAACAGCAAAATCAAAGGGGTTCTCATTTGATCCGGAAGACGAATGCAGAGTGTTAGCATTTGAGTATTTCAATACAGAACGTACAAGAGGAAGTCAGTTTGGAAATGCAGGTCTTGCTGTAGAATTCTTTGATACACTGCGTAGTGCTTATGAGTGTAAAGTTGTAACTGGAGCGTCTGGACGAATACTGCGGCCTGAATACTTCCCAGGATACAAGGGGAAGTCTTCATCTGTCATTGATTGCAAAACAGATGCTGTACAGCAGGCTCATTTAGCAAGCCGTAATATTGCAACGACAGCTAGTCACAATGTAAGAGGGATTTCACTTAATGATAATATTGAAAATGCAGTTTCAGATGTATCCCATTTTACCAATGCAGTTGGATTAGTAACCGGATCAAAAGGAATGGGTACAGGTTTTTTTATATCTTTGAACGAGCGTCTTGTATTAACGGCCAGTCATGTCATTGAAGGAAACTCCGATATATTATTTGTTATGGATCGCGGTACAACTGCTATGGGTGCAAAAGTATTGTGGAACAATCCTAAAATCGATATGGCTATATTGAAATGCGAATCGATACCATCAGATGCACGCTATTTTAAGATAGACTCTGACATCAATGTCAATCCCAAAGTGTTAGAACGAATTCTTCACTGTGGATTTTTGAAAGGAACAAACGTTTCAACTAACTTTTCAACATATGAAGGAGTGATAAGCAATTACGATCCAGGAAAGCAAATAGCTGAGCGGTGTTTTGATGCCATAATATCTGGTATAGAGGCAACCAATGGATGCTCTGGAGGCCCTGTTATGAGAGCCACGGATTTTACAGTGATAGGAGTGCTGCAAGGTGGTTTCAGCGAGGCGCCTGCACGTATAATAAGCGATATACATCAATTATACAAACAAGAGACATTAAAAATAGAATAATATGGATAATATAAAAACATCTCGTTATAACAATGCAGAATGTCCAATCTGCCATAGCAAATTGGAAAACTCCGTTTGCACATCGTGTGGATGGGTTCACATGGTATTTCCTGAGCAGGTTCCACAAGCTATAGCCACTTTTAATGCCAAACGTTGTGAAGTGGCAAGAAAGATTCATAATGCAATCTCTATAAATGTGGACAAGGTTGAAAAACTGAAAAGGGAAAATGAAAATGCTGTTGCAAATAGTAAAAGCCTGAAAGAAATAGCAGACCGCGCTCAGGAAGATGTACGTGACGCAAAAAGTGAAGTACAACGAATTGCATCCCAAAATAAATCCTTAAAACGTGAAATAGAAGCAGTTCAAGCAGAACTAGACTGTATAAAAAGAAATCCTCCAGTCCCAGCGGGTACACAGATAAGGATTGTTGAAAATAATGGGAAATACACATTATATGATGCAAGTGGAATTGTACATCGTGCTAATGGAAATGCTATAGGTAAAGGAGGAATAGAATTATATGATGGTTATGTATTTAGAATTGGAGAACTATTGTTTACAGTGAATGCGCCAGAAGTTAATTTTGATAACTTAATAATTTAAGAATGACATGAAATATGAACAATATTGGCGAGCATCAAGCCCTGGACATATCGTTTATCTTATAGATCTTTCAGGCTCTATGGCCGATAAGATTGATTATACATTAAGTGTTATGAACTCTGTATTCAAAACTTTAGTTTGTTTATGTGCTAAAGGTAATGAGATAAGCCCTCGACTTTCTTGCACTGTTATCGGATATAACAGTGAAGCCAAAGTTATATGGGATGACATGCCAATAAAGGAGATAGCTCGAAAAGTTATTGCATTTAAGAAGAGTGGAACGCCTATATTCAATAAGGAAAATGATTTCAAGCCTCAAGGTCAAACATATATGCGTCTTGCCTTTGATGAAGCAAAAAAAGATATTGAGAAATGGATTATGAAACAGATTGGAGCTAAAATGAAGATACCGGCTCCAGTCGTTATCAATATCACTGTCGGTAGTCCTTATGAAGGGGGATTTAAAACATGGGATGAAGTGTCACGAGAAACTTTGAATTCTGCACGAGCATTGATGAATATATCAACACCAGACGGATGTGTACGTCTATTCAATATTCATTATAATCCGTCAGAGACATACTCCACAATGATTTTTCCATCTCAATGTCCATCATATCCAACTGAGAAATTCCTTTATGAAGCAAGTTCTATTATGGATGACGGCTCAATAGAAATATTTAGAGATTATGATATCAATATAACTGCTAATGCTAGGTGTATGATTTGTAATTTAAAAAAAATAGACAATATAATAGAGTTAATATACTCGGCAACAGTAGATAGAATCTGAAAGCTATAAAAATCATTAATATAATAATTTGATAATGATTGTATTTTTCTAAGGCCTAATTAATATACTTTTGTAAGTACAATATAACCATAGGTAAAGGTGGTATTGAATAATATAAATGTTATATTATTAGAATTGAAAACTTTAAACACGTGAGTACAATATAAATAATTATAAACTAAAAAAATAACTATTATGGCTTATAAACAATTATGGGGAGCACCAAGCCCTGGACATATCGTTTATCTTATAGATCTTTCAGGCTCTATGGCTGATAAGATTGATTATACATTAAGTGTTATGAACTCTGTATTGAGAACTTTAGTTGGTTTATGTGCTAAAGGTAATGAGGTAAGCCCTCGACTTTCTTGCACTGTTATCGGATATAACAGTGAAGCCAAAGTTATATGGGATGACATGCCAATAAAGGAGATAGCTCGAAAAGTTATTGCATTTAAGAAGAGTGGAACGCCTATATTCAATAAGGAAAATGATTTCAAGCCTCAAGGTCAAACATATATGCGTCTTGCCTTTGATGAAGCAAAAAAAGATATTGAGAAATGGATTGATAAACAGAAAAAAGCTAAATTGAAAATACCAGCTCCAATCGTTATCAATATTACAGATGGCTATCCTTATGAAGGAAAAGAGAAGACATGGGATGAAGTGTCACGAGAAACTTTGAATTCTGCACAAGCATTGATGAATATATCAACACCAGACGGATGTGTACGTCTGTTCAATATCCATCATGATCCGTCAGCTACAAATCCCACAATGATTTTTCCATCTCAATGTCCATCACATCCGGCTGAGAAATTCCTTTTTGAAGCAAGCTCTGTCATGGACGAGGATACACTAACAAGTGCTACAGCATTGTTTAATGCAAAAATAGGAGCAAGATGTATGGTGTCTAACGAAAAAGATCCAAGTGATTTGTTATCGTTGATAGAATTTGGTTCAATACCTGGTCTGGAAGATGAAGATGGTACTTATTTCTAAGAGTTTTACTACACACAAGCGTGGAGAGAACGATGAAGATATTCAAGATAGTGTAAAAATAAATGAATTAAAATGTCGATATGCTTTAAGCGATGGCCTATCTAAATCCTTCTTGCCACGCTTGTTGGCTGACACTATTACTGAGAGTTTTACAACTGATGGCACTATATCTAGTGCCATTTTATCACAAACATTTAATAAAAAGAAGGAAGAATATTTTTCTACATTAGATGAAGATAGTATTGCATTGCAAGAAATAGCAGAAGAAACATTTAAATATTCTTCTGCTACTTTTGTCGGACTTGAATTGTACAATCTGAGAGCAACTTGGACGGTTCTTGGTGACAGTTGCCTATTTATAATACCAGAACAAGGTGTACCACAATGTATTTGTAGTAACAAAGTAACAATTAGTGAAGATTCCCAAATACATGTTTTATTTGGGAATAATACTGCACATATACGATCTGACGGAAAGGTCTTTGGAAATTTAATAAAAGGTGAGGCAGATATATTAGCGTCCGGATGGTATGTGTTAATGAGCGATGCTATTAGTGAATGGTTTATCAATAGGTTAAATGAGGGTTGCAATATGGCGCCAATTTTATACCAATTGAAAGATAACAAAGAGTTTGAGAGCTTTATAGAAAGTGAATACCAAGATGGAAGAATTAGAAGTGATGATTGTACAATTGTGGTTATAAGAATAGATAATAACGAAGACCTGGAAGATAAACCAGATGATGATTATTTCTTCTCAAATAATAAAGAATGTAAGTCGAATGACTCAACTATAGTTTTAGATACTTCTGATAAGGAGGAATCTGAAGGACAACCTATAAGGTTAAATAATATTTGTAGAAGAAGATGTATATCAAGATTAATGTATCGGATGAAAATATTTATTAAGCGATTAGTAAGATATTTCGAAAGACGGAAAATTAAAAACTTAACTGAAGATAAAAGTAGTAATGAGAAATTATCTTAACGAAATAGACGATGCCATAGGTAAGTCAGGAAGCATATTACCTAAGGTTCTAGAAGGCTATAAGCCTATAGAAGGTGGTGAATACACAATGTACAAAAAATATTCAGGAGGGTATTGCGTGGTTTACCCATTAAGTTGTCCCAATAAGCCTAATAAATGTATTCGTCTTTGGTATAAAAAATCAAACAAAGAGAATGTCCTATTTTTAGCTGAACAATTGAATAAGTTGAAATTGGACAACAAAGAGTTGACATTTTTAATAGACTATGAATATTTTGAAGAAGGGCTTAAACTTGAGAGAAATGAAATTATTCCAGCTGTGGTAATGGATTGGATTGATGGAGATACTCTCAATGACTACATAAAAAAGAATATTAGTTCCCCAGTAAAACTAAAGCAATTAGCAAATGAATTTTTATCAATAACATCACTTATGAATAGTAAGGGACTTGCTCATGGTGATTTATCGAGCGATAACATAATCGTTACGCCCAACAATAAAATCATGCTTATTGATTATGATTCATTCTATATAAAAGGAAAATCTATCGAGACAAATCAAACTACAAAAGGGACACCTGGATATCAACATCCAGAGAGAATACGACAAAAGCATCTCTCTGAGAATATGGATTATTTCTCTCAACAAGTTATATACCTGTCTATATTGGCTGTAGCTGAAAAACCTACTTTAGCAAGTATGAATAATATGTTCTTTACTGATAGAAAGATGCTTTTCGATGCTAATGATTTTGCAAGTGAAAGTAATTTTATTTCCTCAGATGGATATAAAGCGATAGCAAGCATTGAAAATCAAGAAATAAAGAGTAGGCTATCAGATTTGAGAAATGCAGTTAATAGTGCACTCATAAATGTAAAACCACTAAAGCCGATTGAAGTAATAAAAAAACAGTTGGTAGAAACACCTTGGTATAAGAAATGGTATACTTGGGCTTGTGCTTTAATTATTTTTATTGGTATTGGAGGTTTAATAATAAATGGTATTTCTAGCAATAGTAACACAGATATACAAACTGTTGTTGATATGGGTATAGTAAAAGCTATTGATAAAATTGAAGGTAATTATACTCTCCGAGAGAAGAATGGTTCAACATCTATCAATGGAATACGTACTGCTGCAATAAAGAAGGTGTCTGATACAGAGGCAAGAATTCTGGTAACAAGTGAATACGGACCAGAATTTTATGACTTTACATTTACTTCTGATGGAAAAATTCAATCTGAAAAATTAGGAACTGGTGAAATTTCTTATAATGACAGATTAGATAAAATAACAATAACTTTTAAGGAAGGAGAAAGAATATGCGAGTTTACAAAATAATAAGTACAGTTACACTGATGGCACTTCTTATATCATGTGGAGGTGAGACTGTGTCTAAAAAAGAATATGACGAAGTATATAATGAGTACAAGTTGTTAAAGGAATCATTAGATGCTACTCAAACAGCAAATATCAACCAAGCAGCAACAATTAATAAAACTCTGTCAGAGCTGGCTGAAATCTCTGGCAACACTCTTGTTTTGCGTGGAAATATTGAGAATGGAACCGCTCGTATCACACAGGCGGAAAGGATAAGTGATAACATAAAAACAATAAAAAATAGAATTAATACACTAGAAAAGCAAATAGGAAATGATAGTAATTACAAGAAAATAATTACTAATCTTAAGACAATTATTAAAGAGAAAGAAAAAGAAATTGAATCTTTAAAAGGCATTATTGAGAATCAAAATTCAACAATAAATGAGCAGAAAACGACTATTGATAAGCAACAACATGAAATCGAGCAACAAGTACAACAAATATACAACCAAAAAGAAAGTTTACAACAAGCTGTTAGAGCGCAAGCTCTCTTACTTTACCAAGCAGGAAAGGAGTTTGAACAGTTTGCAAATGATGTACCCGATGTTTCCCGAAAGAAAAATCAGAGAAAAGTAAACGAATGGGCAATATCTATGCTTTCAAAAGCTCGACTTTACTACGAGAAATCACAAGAATACGGAGTAAACGCATCTGCTTCAATATATCGAGTTAACAACCGTATATCAAGATTAAGACGTGAGAATGATTAGAATTCTTTGAATAATCTCTTCAAGTGGTTGTTTATCCATGAATTTTATATATTTTCGGCAATTTGCTTGCAAATTTCAGTTTTTTTTGCTAATATTGTATTAACCGTACATATGACATTTACATATGTTTTATGTATTTTAACTGTATAAAGTTTACAGATGTTTTTTAAAAGAATAGTATTATCACATTTAAGAAATTCAATAATTTAGCTAAAATCAAAGCTATTTATTTTACTAATAATAAAAAAAGGATAGTAGTTTTTGAAGCAATAAAATCAGCTATATATCGTCAGGCAAGGTGCTTGAGATCTAATTATTACTCAAAATTACATTGTGTTTATAGAAATTCATTCTGAAATATTAATATTGTTTTATCATAAAAAAGGAGGTTTTTATGTCTTATTCATGGGATAATCCTTGCCCTGTATGTGGTGGTCGAGGATATGTAGAAACTACTTGTCCAAAATGCGGTGGATATGGAAGATTAGAACGTATTTGTTCTGATTGTAATGGTAGTGGGCATGACGATTATGGGAATAGGTGCTATACTTGTGACGGAACAGGAAGAGAAAGTGAATATTGTCCCCAATGCGGAGGAGATGGAAAAATAGAAGTTGAATGTTCACATTGTAGATAACAATCTTTTCATGGTTCAATGTACCACTATTTCTCCTCTATGTGAAAACATGAGACCGAGCGCAAAATACCTTTGCAATCGGTCTCTCAGTTTAAGCGAATACGAAGTTTGGTTATACTTTTAATTTCAATCATTCAATTGTAACGACAGGTGTTTTTAGTATAAAACGTTAAATTTGAAGTCTGTTAACTTCTTCCTTTTCTTTATTTTTGTGACCTTTATAAAATTCTCATCACTATTATCACTATCGTAATCCCCAAGATTGCAATGAGTTCACAGCAAGCAATCGTCTTCCATACCAACCCGGAATGCAAAAATTCCATATTCGCCACTATCATACAGACCAAGAAAGAGGATAGGGCAATTAGAATGACAATCAAAATATAAAATGCCTTATATGATAGAGAAATGTGATTATCCATTTCAGCAATCCTCTGCTTTGCATCTGTGCACTTGATTTCAATTTGATCAATAAACTGGCCAAGAACGGTATTGCCAAATTTTACAGCCTGCTCTTGCGTATCCTGAGCAATAGACAGTTTGTATTTTCCTAATAAATCTACCAATGTGGTAAGATCCGTCCTCAATCCATACACATTGTCATTCAACTCGGCAAGTTCTTTT
>OGKY01000299.1_pt1 | contig 29712 bp, 24 predicted proteins | sample 1572731 | NCBI WGS metagenome assembly OGKY01 (sample SAMEA2581924, study PRJEB24529) | metagenome | biome: Human gut stool | place: China | collected 2011
TTCCGGGATGCGGACATGACCCGCGGAGTGCTCCAAACTTGGAAAGACACGGATCATCAAAGATGCAAACATTCGGCTGGTTAGAAATCCACATTTTTTGAACCGAATTTCCAGCTGCATTTCCACATGAAATCCCCAAGTGTATTTCTTCTCGTAATATTACTTATTATTCCTAGTAACGGAGTGCTTTTTTCAATGCCATGGAAACCGCTGTTCCGATAACGAAACATACGATCGCCTCGACAACACCGTTCACGCCGACAAATGCTGCGATAAACGGAATCACTTTCGTCATACCGAACTGCTCACGCATTGTTCCTGCGAACAGGGTTACCAGTGTTCCCATGAAAAATGTGGTGTTCAGCAACGGACAGCAAAGGCTGGCAAGCGTTACCGAACCTGCGGAAGGTATTTTGGTCTTCTTCAGTCCCGCATAGATCAGTCCGGTCAGCCATCCGTCCAGAATACGTGTCGGCACACATACCAGAAATGTGAATACCGGGTTTACGCCCAGAAGGAGCGTACCAAACGCGCTCATTCCAAAACACTGGATAAAACTCGTGATACCGAACACGCCGCCTAAGATTGCTCCTACCGCAACTGGTATGACAATCAGGGTAATCTCAAGACCCGCTGTCTTTATGTAACCAATCGGGGTAAAAGCCATGAGTAAGATGATGGCGACTAAAAGCGCCATCTCCACGAGATACTTCGTGGAAAATTTCGACTTCGTCATAGTCTTTTCCTCTTTTCTGTATACTTTGTTTATGGTTCCTGTCTGCCAGGAACTTTTTGCATCTTTTGCAGTATATCACTATGTGAAATATTTATCAAGCGGTTGGCACCACAAGACCACATTTTTTCCGCCAGGTTCCTGCCAGATACCTTCCCACGAAGCAGATCACACGGAATACCCAGTCAATCACCATGGCAGCCCACACCCCGACTGCCATCCATCCCATGTGAACACCAAACACATAACTGAAGCCGATACGGAAGGTAATCATGGAAAAAATCGACACGACCATCGTGTATTTTACATCGTTGCAGGCGCGGAGCATATTCGGCAGCACAAACGACGCCGGCCACAGGAAGATCGCCATTCCATCATGAATCATGACCAGAATGTAGGACAGGCGCGTCGTCTCCTCTCCCAGTCCATAGATCTGTAAAATCCACGGCAGCAGAAGTAAAATGATACTGTTGATGACCGCCGTATAAAAATAGGTCTCTCCCAGCAGCTTTTTGGTGTAATAGCGCACCTGTCCTTCTTCTCCGGCTCCCACACAGCGTCCGATCACAGTAATCATCGCAAGGCTCATCGCCTGTCCCACAATACATCCCATGGAATCCAGACTGTTCGCCACCCCGTTCGCCGCGATCTGGCTGGTGCCGAACGCAGCTATGATGCTGACCACAAGCACACGTCCCAGCTGGAAGATACCGTTTTCAATTCCGCTCGGGATGCCGATAAAAAGAATCCGCTTCACAATCGTTGCGTCCACTTTAAATTTTCCTCTGGTGAGAAAGACCAGATTGTCCGGATTATGCAAAAGCGTAAAAAGCACCACTCCTGCCACACCGCGGGAAACCAACGACGGAATGGCGACTCCCGCTACTCCCAGTTTCAGCACATACACGCCGATTGCATTTCCCACAACGTTGATGACATTCATCAGCAGCGATATTTTCAATGTGATCTGCGCATTCCCCATCGAACGGTACAGCGCCGCACACGAGTCATACACTGCGAGAAGCGGAAATGAGAACACGGAGATAATGAGATAGATGATCGCATTCTGCATAACATCCGTCTCAATCTGTCCGAAGAATAATCCGAGGATCTGCCTGTGAAAAAGAAGTACCAGTACACTGATACCGATCGTGATCGCCGCCTCTGTAAACACAAGCTGTCTGGCAGACCGGCAGGCTTCCTCTCTCCTTCCCGCACCGATACACTGTGACGTTACCACCGCACCGCCGGTCGCAAGCGCCGCCAGCACACTGATGATTAAGTTGTTAAACATGTCTACCAGCGACACGCCGGAAACTGCCGCTTCTCCCGCAGAAGAAATCATCATCGTATCTGCCATTCCCACGGTGATGGCAAGCGTCTGTTCTAAGATCAGCGGAATAATCAGTTTCCGCAAATCTTTTTTACTGAATAATCGATTTTCTGTTACTGTCTGTCTCACGTTCTTTCACTCCTTCGGAATGACAATAATACGCAAAACGGCAACTGTCAAGCTCGTGAAATAAAAACATAAAAACTCCCGCATGACAGACGCCACATCTGCCACGCGGGAGTTCTTTTCACCTATGTACTTTTCTTTGCTTATTTGCCAAGTTCTGCCTTTAACGCAGTGGTCAGTGCCGGAACGATCTTGTTGAGATCTCCTACCAGACCATAATCTGCAACGTCGAAGATCGGTGCATCCTCATCCTTGTTGATAGCAACGATGAGATCAGAATCCTCCATACCTGCAACGTGCTGGATAGCTCCTGAAATACCGATTGCGAAGTAGATCTGCGGACGTACTGTCTTACCTGTCTGTCCTACCTGTAAATCTACCGGCAGCCAGCCGTTCTCCACTACGGCACGGGAGCAGCTTACGGTACCGCCAAGTACCTCTGCCAGATCCTCGAGAAGCTTGAAGTTCTCCTTGGAACCAACACCACGTCCACCGGATACCAGGATCTTTGCATCCATGATGTTCGCTGTATTCTTAACAGCCTTTACAATGTTTAAGATCTCTACATATCTGTCATTCGGGGTGAATCCCGGATTGTACTCTACCACATTTGCCTTAGCGCCTGCAATCGGAGCGATCTTCTGCATAACACCCGGGCGTACAGTAGCCATCTGCGGACGGTTGTACGGGCACGCGATCGTTGCGATCGTGTTACCACCAAATGCAGGACGTGTCATAAGAAGCTGATTGTGCTGCTGCTCCTGTCCAGCTGCTGCGTTCAGCGGGAAATCGCCGATCTCAAGCATCGTACAGTCAGCAGTAAGACCTGTCTTCACACGAGCGGAAACAGTAGGTCCGAGGTCACGGCCGATTGCAGTTGCGCCAACCAGCATGATCTCCGGCTTGTACTCATTGATCACAGATGCCAGTGCATGTGCGTACGGCTCTGTTCTGTAGTCTTTTAACTGCGGATCGTCTACCACGATGACTCTGTCAGCGCCGTACTCAGCGAGCTGATCTGCCAGCTCCTTAACGCCGGAGCCAATCAATACTGCAGTTACTTCTGTGTTTAAATCCTTTGCCAGCTCTTTTCCTTTTCCAAGTAACTCGAAAGCAACGCCGTCTAATACGTTGTCAACCTGCTGTGCAAAGACAAATACTCCTTTATATTCTTCTAAACCCATTTTATTCACCACTTTTCCTTATATTTGTTAGATAATGTGCTTCTCTTTGAACTTGCCGATCAGGTATGCTACGGACTCATCCGGATCAAGGACAACCTTCTCGCCTGCGCCCTTACGTACCTTGTCAGATGCCTTTGCGATCTTTGTCGGTGATCCCTTTAATCCAAGATCAGAATCATCTACATCCTTAAGATCTGCTCTTCCCCATACGGTAACTTCCTTATCGTATGCGTCGAAGATTCCGCCCGGAGTCATGTAACGCGGCTGATTCAGTTCGGAAAGTGCTGTGATCAGGCACGGCATCTTTGCCTTTAACTCATGGTATCTGTCCTCGTACTGACGCTGAACAACGACATATTCTCCATCGATCTTGATGTCCTGTGCGTAGGAAATAACCGGAAGTCCCAGATGCTCTGCGATCTGCGGTCCTACCTGAGCGGTATCACCATCGATCGCCTGACGTCCGGTGATGATCAGATCGTAATCCAGATTGCGGAGTGCGCCTGCGATTGTGGTGGAGGTAGCCCATGTATCAGCTCCGCCTAACACACGATCTGTTACAAGGATTCCTTTGTCTGCGCCCATTGCCATTGCCTCACGAAGCACCTCGTCTGCCTTCGGAAGACCCATGGTAAGAACGGTTACTTCTGCGCCGTACTGCTCTTTTAATCTAAGTGCTGCCTCAAGACCTGCTTTGTCATCCGGGTTCATGATGGTAAGCATTGCAGCTCTGTCTAATGTACCGTCCGGGTTGAACTTAACGCCGCCCTTGGTATCTGGTACCTGTTTAATACATACTACGATATTCATGTATTTTTCACTCCTTATATTTTTATATTATGCCACGGATTACGACTATTTCAGTAATGCACCAGAGATAACCATTCTCTGAACCTCACTGGTTCCCTCGTAGATCTCTGTGATCTTTGCGTCACGCATCATACGCTCTACATCGTACTCTCTGATGTAACCGTATCCACCAAACAGCTGGACAACCTCTGTGGTAACAGCCATAGCAGTCTCTGCTGCGAACAGTTTTGCCTTTGCGGCCTCTACGGAATATACCTTCTGTGTTGCCTTTGCCATAGCAGCTTTGTATACAAGAAGCTGTGCAGCCTCAATTCTTGCAGCCATGTCAGCCAGCTTGAACTGTGTATTCTGCTGCTGGGCAATCGTACGGCCGAACTGCTTTCTCTCCTTGGTGTATGCGATTGCGCGGTCTAATGCGCCCTCTGCGATACCAAGTGCCTGAGCAGCAATACCGATACGTCCGCCATCCAGTGTGTGCATAGCGATCGGGAATCCCTTGCCCTCTACGCCAAGCAGATTCTCCTTCGGGATTCTGCAATCCTCGAAGATCAGCTCGTATGTAGATGATCCGCGGATACCCATCTTCTTCTCCTTGGTTCCGAAGGAGAAGCCCGGAGCTCCCTTATCTACGATAAATGCAGAGAAGTTCTTCTTCTTTCTGCCTCTCTTATCCTCTGTTACGCTTGTGATTGCGATTACGATGTAAACATCTGCAACCTTACCATTTGTGATGAAGCACTTGGAGCCGTTTAATACCCACTCGTCTCCGTCTAATACAGCCTTGGTCTGTGCGCCCTGCGCATCGGTACCTGCACCCGGCTCAGTCAGTGCGAATGCACCGAGCTTCTCGCCTGTTGCAAGTGGCTTAACGTATTTCTGCTTCTGATCCTCTGTACCGTAGGTCATAATCGGATCGATGCAGAGAGAAGTATGTGCAGAAACAATAACACCTGTTGTAGCGCATACCTTGGACAGCTCCTCTACGCACATTACATAGGTGAGCGGGTCACAGCCCTGTCCGCCGTACTCCTTCGGTACCGGGATGCCCATGAAGCCGAGCTTCTGCATCTTCTTCACGTTCTCAACCGGGAATTCCTCTGTCTCATCTACTTCCTGAGCGAGAGGCTTTACCTCGTTCTCAGCGAACTCTCTGAACAGGGAGCGCGCCATTTCATGTTTCTTGTCTAAAGTGAAATCCATGATATCATTTCCTCCATTATTACCTTATATTTTACTGAGCATCAACCGGGGTCTTTGTACGGTCAGCATTGTATACATAGAATCCCTTGCCGCTCTTTGCGCCAAGATTGCCGCCGCGAACCATCTTGCGGATTAACGGGCATGCGCGGTACTTGCTGTCGCCTGTCTCTTTGTAGAGAACATCCATGATTGCAAGACAGATATCCAGACCAATGAAATCACCTAACTCAAGCGGTCCCATCGGATGATTTGCGCCGAGTTTCATTGCTGCATCGATACCTGCGATATCAGATACGCCTCCCATCTTAATGAAAGCTGCCTCATTGATCATCGGGATTAAGATACGGTTTACAACGAAGCCTGCTGCCTCATTTACCTGTACCGGAGTCTTGCCGATCTCTACAGAGATCTTCTTGATTGCCTCAACGGTCTCTTCCGGTGTATTCACACCTGCGATAACCTCGATTAACTTCATACGGTCTGCCGGGTTGAAGAAATGCATACCTACCATTGGACGGGTCAGTCCGTTGCCGATCTCTGTGATGGAAAGGCTGGATGTGTTGGATGCAAAAATGCACTCTGGCTTTGCAATCTTATCCAGCTCCTGGAATGTAGTCTTCTTAACGCCCATATCCTCGAAAGCCGCCTCTACGATGAGGTCACAATCCTTGCAAAGGTCTTCCTTTAAGCCTGGGGTAATCTTTGCGAGAATGCCGTCTACTGCTTCCTGTGTCATTTTTCCTTTCTCGACAAGTCTTGCATAGCCTTTCTTGATCTTCTCTTTTCCGCCGTCAGCCCACTCCTGCTTGATGTCGCAGAGTGCTACTTCATATCCGTCTACCTGGGCAAATGCTTTTGCAATACCCTGTCCCATTGTTCCTGCACCAATAACTCCAACTTTCATGTCAGTACCTCCTGAAATATCATATATATATTCTAATAACTTAACTGATTCTATGCCTTTTAATAAAATAGGAACAAAGATTCCTATTACGCAAAGCAAGAACTTCTCCGGTGCCGCCCACAGGCTGGCGCCGGTTCAGAAGTTCTCATAACTGCATTAGTCTCTCTCAACGATGGTAGAGCATCCCATACCACCACCGATGCACAGAGTAGCAAGACCTCTCTTTGCGTCTCTCTTCTGCATCTCATGTAATAAGGTAACAAGGATACGGCATCCGGAAGCTCCTACCGGGTGACCAAGTGCGATTGCACCGCCGTTTACGTTTACCTTGGACATATCAAACTTCAGATCTCTTGCAACTGCAACAGACTGTGCTGCGAATGCCTCGTTTGCCTCGATCAGATCCATATCATCGATGGTAAGTCCTGTTCTCTCAAGTACCTTTCTGGTAGATGCAACAGGTCCGACACCCATGATCTCAGGCTCTACTCCGCCGAGTGCTCCGGCTACCCATGTTGCCATCGGCTTAACGCCAAGCTCTTTTGCCTTCTCCTCGCTCATAACAACGATTGCAGCTGCACCATCGTTAATACCGGAAGCGTTACCTGCGGTTACCAGTCCGCCCTCTTTGCCGGAGCAGCATTTTAACTTGGACAGTGACTCAGCTGTTGTGCCAGGACGCGGTCCCTCATCTTTTGCGAACATAACGGTCTCTTTCTTAACCTTAACCGGAACCGGAACGATCTCGTCATCGAACTTGCCCTCAGCAATTGCCTTCTCACACTTCTGCTGGCTGTTTGCAGAGAACTCATCGAGTTCTTCTCTTGTAAGACCATACTTCTCACATACGTTCTCAGCTGTGATCATCATGTGATAATGGTTGAATGCATCAGTAAGTGCATCGTTTACCATGGTATCAATGATGGTCGCATTGTTCATACGATATCCAAAACGAGCCTTCGTCATGGCATAAGGAGCCATGGACATGTTCTCCATACCACCTGCAACAACGATATCTGCCTGACCAGCCAGAATCATAGTAGCTGCTTCATTGACACATTTCAGTCCGGAACCACATACAACGTTCAGAGTAACTGCCGGTACTTCGATCGGAAGTCCTGCCTTGATGGAAGCCTGACGTGCAACGTTCTGTCCCTGTGCTGCCTGGATAACACATCCCATCAATACTTCATCTACCTGCTCCGGCTTTACGCCAGCTCTGTTCAATGCCTCTTTGATTACGATTGATCCCAGCTCTGCTGCCGGAGTATTGCTCAGTGCTCCACCCATCTTGCCGATAGCGGTACGGCATGCGCCTGCTAAAACTACTTTCTTTGCCATTTTGAATTCTCCTTTCAGTTTTACACAAAACCCCGCGTGTACGGGGAATTTGTTCCTCTTTAAAAATAATTTTGCCGAAAAACGCTGTTAATTTTTTAACAATCTTTTTGCTAAAAAAAATAAATTCAACTTTGCAGTTAAAATTTATGTTTCTCCCTCTTTTTTTCACAAGGTGCATTTTAAATAATCGGCGTTTTTACTAGCTTTTTAATACTTTTTCATGCTACCATATTTCACTCTTAAATGCAATAACTTTCTTCTTTTTTCATCTTTCTAAAGTTTTCTTTACGCTCCTTTTTCCCCCTCTATACGTCTGTTTTACAGTCTTTTTTTGTTAAAAATTTATCATGCAAATTTTATTTTCCAAACAAAAACAAAGCGATTCTTGTGTACTTTTCACAAAAATCGCCCTGCTGCCATTCTGCGGTTTTCCGCACTTTTTTCACTTCTAATAGAATACATGGTTTCCAATTACGGTTCCCTGTATGATGCCGTTATTCTGTCTAAAATACAGGCAGCTCACCGTAATATTGCCGTTTAACACATCCTGCGCCGCCTGAAGGCAGCTTCCGTCCACACCCGCTTCCAGACGATACGCCAGTCTGCCGCTCGCCACCGGCGAGAACTGACCGCTCTGGTAAATCACACCCGAGACAGAGTTCGGAAAATACGAACTCTTCACACGGTTTATCACAACGCTTCCGACCGCAAGCTTCCCGTCGTAGGATTCTCCGCCCGCCTCGCACTGGATGATTGCTCCAAGCAGGTACTGGTCACTGTCCGTCGGCACATAGACCACGGTGGAGGTATCCTCCTTCTCCTGCTCCTTAATCGCCGCCAGACGCGCAGCGTCCTCCTTCGCCTTCTGGATCTCCAGCTGCTTCTCGTACTCGACCATCTGGTTGATCTTATCCTCCAGGTTCGCGACGTTGGACTGCGCATCCGCCAGATCTTCCTGCGTCTGCGCCAGATTCGCCTTGGTGGTGTTGATGAGACTGCTGACGTTCGCCTGCTTTTTCTTCATGTCATCCTGCATCGCCACCAGCTCGGTCATATCGCTCTCCAGATCTTCCTTCTGGGCGGCTATCTGCTCCTGCAGATCCTGATATTCCACAAGCTTTTTTCTGTCGTAGGCGTTGATGTCGGTAATATATTCCGTGCGGTTCAGGAAGTCGGAAAAAGATTCCGCCTCCGCAAGCATCTGCCATACCGGCGTGCTTCCGTTCTCATACATGAACTGAATCCGCAGCTTCATATCCTCATACTGTTTCGCAGACTGTGCCTCCGCCGCAGCCAGATCCTCCTTCGCCTGGTCAATCTCCCCCTGTTTGTCCGAAATCTGCCCCTCCAGGTCATTGATCTGTGCGACAATATCGGAAAGCTGACCATTTAACCCGCTAAGATCCGACTCCAGTGCGTCCTTTTTGCCGGAGATGTCATTGACGGTATCCTCGGCATCCTTTTTCTGATCTTTCAGATCCTCAATCTGATTCTTCGCATCATTTATGTTGTCCTGTGTCGTCTCGGCATAAGATGTATTTGCCAGAAGCAGGCACATCACAAGCGCCGCTCCTGCCACGCGTCTCCACGGAATCTGTATCATAAGTACCTCTTTCTCCGGAAAAGTAGGATTTTCTTTCAAAAACCCCGGTTCTAAGAGTATCATATCAGATTGTATTTCAGCTTTCAATATGCTATCATAGAGGGAAGATAAAGAGGATTTTGGTATGACAATACCGGAAGAGGGGGAGATAAGCATGCAATTTGTCAAAACTGCTGATCTAAAGCCCGGTATGCGCCTTGCAAAGCCAATCTACAACAGGATGGGGGTTCTGTTATACGAACGGGATACAAGGCTCACGATCCAGGGTATTAACAGTATTGAGAATTTTGGTCTGATCGGCATTTTTATTCTGGAGCCGGCTGAACCGCTGCCGCCGCTTTCGCGGGAAGATCTGGAGTTTGAACAGTTCCAGACCATCTACATGTTCAAGTTAAAGGACAACATGGACAAGCTTGTCGACAATCTTGTCCCGTCCACACTGCTCTCGCTGGTCGATGATATCCAGCGGCATTACGGCAGTCTTGACCACAAGCTGAATTTTACGCAGACACTCCGCAGTTCCGCGGACTTTGTATACAAACACTCGATCAGTGTCGGGATTCTGTCCGCAATGATCTCCAATGAGATGCAGCTCCCGGCAGAAGATATCCGGGCGCTGATCACGGCTTCCCTGCTGTATGATTTCGGTTATCTGTATGTTCCGCAGGCCATCCTCGACAAGGGCGACGACCTCTCGGACAGCGACCGGAATTTTATCCAGATGAATCTGGAACGCGGTTATGAATCAATCCGCCCGCGCTATGAGGAGTGCAATCTTCCGAAGATTTCCTTAGAGATTATCCAACAGTTCATCTTCCAGAAGAGTCAGACCTTAAAGATCAAGGATCCTTCCCCGGAGACACGTCTGCTCTGTGATATTTTAAAGGTGGCAGATCAGTTTGACCGGCTTACCGCCATGAATATTAACAATCCGCCGGTCTCGGAGGTTGCCGCGATGTCTTTTTTGCGCAGACACAGCCGGACCTACAATCCGCGCGTCGTTGCCGCACTGGCGGAATGCATCCACATTCTCCCGACCGGCGCGTGCGTTGATCTCTCCGACGGTGAGAAGGCGCTCGTCCTCGTGGAAAATGCCGCGGATTTTACCCGCCCGATGATCTTAAAGTTCTCCAACAATATGATCTACGATCTGAGTGATCCGGTCATCGGAGATTCCCTGCGTGTGACGGACATCATGAAAACCATGGACAACCGGATTGCGATCGACGAGGAGGCGCTCGAGCATTTTGTCGCAGACCAGTACATCCGTGAGACGGCTGACCGTTTCCGGCAGAAAAAGCTTGCCATCGCACAGCGCAAGCAGAAAGCTGCCCAGAAGAAGAGCATGGATGATCTTTTGGACAACGCCAGAGTGCTTACACCTCCGCCCATTGCACCGGTACCGGAAGAGGACGCTTCCCCGATCAGGAAAGCTCCCCGCAAGCGTGTGAAACTGGTTTAATATTTTATGTGCAGGGTGGGAACGGCGTATCGTTCCGGATGCAGCCCGGTGTGAAGCATTCTAACCGCCAAATCCGGCATTTCTAGCCGCACCGTGTTTGACATTCTCGATGATCCGTGTCTTTCCAAGTTTTGAGCACTCCACGAGGTGTGTCTGCAGGTTGCAGACAATTTTAGGACTTTCGTGTGTGTCCCTTACTGTCATCGCTGAACAAAACATAACCGCGAGAAGCCGATGTCTGAGCAGGTATCTGCCGTGTCTTCAATAGCAGATGCCTGCGAGTTTCGGTTCGCGCGGTTTTATATTGTCTGTGAAGCGCTGATATTAGGGACACCAGGAAGTCCGCCCATTGTCTGCAACCTGTCGGACACATCCTGTGGATTGTCAAAACGTGGCAAAGACACAGAATAAAATGTCAAACACGACGTGGAAGAAATGCTCGTATTTTGCTTCAAGGATGCTTCACACCGGGCTGCATCCGGAACTTATATCCTCCCCCCTGCATATACAGCGCGGTTATTTTGCTTCCACATAAGGATTGTTTTCCGCCATCCGGCGCGCCTGGCGCGGAGTACAGTGGTAACGCTCCTTAAACATCCGGTAAAAAAGCTTCTGATTAAAGAAGCCATGCCGCTCCATGATCTCCTGTACCGGATCGTCCGTGTGCAGCAGATCCTGATAGATATAGTTGATCCGCACCTGATTCACATAACGCATAAACGAAGTACCGGTGCTCTGCTTAAAGAACCGGCAGAAGTATTCCCGGTTGAGCCCCAGTTCATCCGCTGCTTCCTGCAGCGTCATTTCTTCCCGGTAGTGATGATCCACATACGTACAGATCTGCTCCAGCCGCTCCATATTGCCCGCCCTCGTCTGCGTTGCCACCAGGGAGACCGGTTCGGAAAAATGTTCCACCAGACATGCCAGCAATTCCAGAATCCGCGCCGTGCTTTTTAACCGGTATGTTTCATTCTGATTTACATAAAGCACCGTCAATTCTTTCAGATACCCACAGATCTCATTGTAATATTCCTGCTGTCCAGGAAGGAGACGCTGCCCCGCACAACGGATCGCAAAAGGTTCCGTCTCCGGCAGATAGCGCCGCAGAAGCTGCCTTGACACGTGGATACAGATTCCCATCGTCTGCGGCAGCGCATAAATGACTTCATGAATTCTGGCATAGTCCATCACAATCGCGTCCAGCGGATTCAGCTCGTATTCCTCGCCCTCCATATGTACGGTGGCATGCCCGTTTAAAATGTAGAGAATCTCCATCTCCCGGTGCCAGTGAAACGGAGAGTTATGATCCATCGTAACAAACCGGATATCAAAGCCGACGTCCGGTTCGAGTGTGACATTTTCATATGTATTTTTCTGTTCTTCCATTTTTTCTCCCAAAAGTCAATATCGCCTAACTTTTTGCTAATATCTTATCTATAATATTACCATATTTCCGTGTATTATAATAGCTGTCAAAGGGAAAACCTTTGATGAACAAGCAAAAATGTACCAATTCAATAAAGGAGGAAATGATTATGTTAGCAAAAATCAAAGCATTCTTCATGGAGAATATCGACGGAGTCGCAATGGGTGTTGAAGCAATGTACGGAGTTGACATTCATCCATATTACAACTAATCCCGGAGCAACGCCATGACAATAGAAAATTTTACCAAAAAAGAGCCTGTAACGGTGCGATGAATTCTCATCCATCCGTGTACAGGCTCTTCCTATAAAATAAAAACCGCTCCGCGCGGATGCGCAGCTCGCGGTATGGAAAATATCGCTTTGCGAACCGCTCGCGCGCGGAGAATCTCGCAAGCGAGATTCTTTTTTTGTTTATAAATTCTTCACTTTCGCAATATCAACCGGAGTCAGCGTATCCATCGCTGTCTCAAGGCTTCTTGCAAGTGCGTTTGCCGTATCCATCGCTGTGATACAGTACACGCCGGTCTCGATCGCATTTCGGCGGATCAAAAAGCCGTCGCGCGTCTTGTCTCCATTGCCCTGTGTCGGGGTATCAATCACAAGATCAATCTTATGACCAAGAATCAGATCCATGACATTCGGGGATTCCTGTGTGATCTTATTGACACGCAGCGCATTCACCCCATGCTCCTGCAAATATTTCGCGGTGCTTCTGGTCGCGTAGATCTTGTAGCCGAGGGCTTCAAAACGCTTTGCAACGCCAACGGCCTCCGGCTTGTCCGCATCCTTTACCGTCATAATCATCTGCTTATATTTTGGCAGTGTCACTCCGGCGCCAAGGAACGCCTTATACAATGCCTCGTTGAATGTTTTTGCAATACCAAGGCACTCACCCGTGGACTTCATCTCCGGTCCAAGGGAAATCTCCGCTCCGCGCAGCTTCTCAAACGAGAATACCGGCATCTTGATGGCAATGTAATCAGCCGTCGGTGCAAGTCCCGGCTCATAGCCAAGTCCGCGGATCGTATTTCCGATAATGACCTTCGTTGCGAGATCGACAATCGGAATACCGGTCACCTTGCTGATGTACGGCACGGTTCTTGAAGATCTCGGGTTTACCTCGATGACATAGACTTCTTCATTCATCGCAATAAACTGGATGTTGATGAGTCCGATGACATGCAGTGCCTGTGCCAGGCGCTTCGTATATTCCACGATCGTCTCTTTTACATGGTCGCTGATCGTCGGCGCCGGATAGACGGAAATACTGTCTCCCGAATGGACACCGGTTCTCTCGATGTGCTCCATGATACCCGGAATCAGGATGTCCGTTCCATCACACACAGCGTCGACCTCGATCTCCTTGCCCTGCAGATATTTGTCAACAAGGATCGGGTGATCCTGTGCAATCCGGTTGATGATGCCGATGAATTCCTCGATCTCGTCATCGTTAAACGCGATCTTCATGCCCTGTCCGCCGAGTACATAGGACGGGCGCACAAGCACCGGATAGCCCAGACGGTTCGCCACTTCCTTCGCTTCCTCCGCGGTAAATACCGTTCCGCCTGCCGCTCTCGGAATTTTGGTCTTCTCGAGAATCTCGTCGAAGAGCTCACGATCCTCCGCAGCGTCGACGTCCTCCGCCTTAGTTCCGAGGATCTTCACGCCCATCTTCATCAGGCTCTCCGTCAGCTTGATCGCGGTCTGTCCGCCAAACTGCACCACCGCACCGTCCGGCTTCTCAAGTTTTACGATGGCTTCCACATCCTCCGGTGTCAATGGCTCAAAGTACAGCTTATCCGCAATATCAAAGTCTGTCGATACGGTCTCCGGGTTGTTGTTGACGATGACGGTCTCCCAGCCTTCTTTTGCGAATGCCCAGGTACAATGTACGGAGCAGTAATCAAACTCGATTCCCTGTCCGATACGGATCGGTCCGGAACCAAGTACCAGCACCTTCTTGTTCGGGTGCGTCTCTTCCGCCTCATTCTCGCTGCCGAATACGGAATAGTAGTACGGTGTGGTCGCCTCGAACTCCGCCGCACAGGTATCTACCATCTTGTATGCTGCCACGATACCGTTAGCGTAGCGCATATCGTGGATCTCTGTCTCGGTCTTGCCGGTCAGTTCTGCGATCACCTTATCCGGGAACTCGATTCGTTTTGCCTCTTTTAACAATTCTACCGTAAGCGGCTCGCTCTTTAACTTCTGCTCCATCTCAACCAGGATTGCCAGCTTGTCGATGAACCACTTATCAATCTTGGTGATGTCGTGAATCACATCGTAATCCATACCGCGGCGCAGTGCCTCTGCAATCACCCAGATTCTCCGGTCATCCACAACGTGAAGCTGTTTTACCAGTTCTTCTCTGGAAAGCCCTGTAAAATCATAGGACATCAGACTGTCCACATGCTGCTCCAGGGAACGGATCGCCTTCATCAGGGCTCCCTCAAAGTTATTACAGATACTCATAACCTCTCCGGTTGCCTTCATCTGTGTGGTCAGCGTACGTTTTGCGGTAATGAACTTATCGAACGGCAGTCTCGGAATCTTGACAACGCAGTAGTCGAGCATCGGCTCAAAGCTTGCGTAGGTTTTTCCGGTGATGGCGTTCTTGATCTCGTCAAGCGTATAGCCAAGTGCGATCTTTGCTGCAACTTTTGCAATCGGATAACCGGTCGCCTTGGATGCAAGCGCGGAGGAACGGGACACACGCGGGTTTACCTCGATAACGCAATACTCAAAGCTCTCCGGATTGAGTGCATACTGCACGTTACATCCGCCCGTGATATTTAATTCAGATATAATATTTAAAGCAGAGGTACGGAGCATCTGATATTCCTTGTCGCCCAGCGTCTGTGACGGTGCGACTACGATGGAATCGCCGGTATGCACGCCGACCGGATCAATGTTCTCCATGTTACATACCGTGATGCAGTTGCCGTTCGCATCACGCATTACCTCATACTCGATCTCTTTCCAGCCTGCGATGCAGCGCTCCACGAGTACCTCTCCGACACGGCTTAAGCGGAGTCCGTTTGTCAGAATCTCGATCAGCTCGGTCTCGTCGTGTGCAATCCCGCCGCCGCTTCCTCCAAGCGTGTACGCCGGACGAAGCACAACCGGATAACCGATGGTATTTGTGAACTTAATACCATCCTGCACATTGTGCACAACCTCGGATGCCGCACAAGGCTCTCCGATCTTCTCCATTGTATCTTTGAATGCCTGACGGTCTTCCGCCTTGAAAATAGTCTCTGCGGTCGTACCGATCAGCTTCACGCCGTACTTATCCAGAATTCCTTTCTCGGAAAGCTCCATGCCGAGGTTTAATCCGGCCTGTCCGCCAAGGGTCGGAAGGATGGAATCCGGTTTTTCTTTTGCAATGATCTGCTCTAACACTGGCACAGTGAGCGGCTCAATATAGACCTGATCTGCGATGTCTTTATCCGTCATGATGGTCGCCGGGTTGGAATTGACCAGAACGACTTCCACGCCCTCTTCCTTCAGGGAACGGCATGCCTGTGTTCCTGCATAGTCGAACTCCGCCGCCTGTCCGATGACGATCGGACCGGAACCGATTACAAGTACCTTCTTAATCTCCTGATTTCTTGGCATTATTTCGCTCCTCCCATCATGTTGATAAATCTGTCAAACAGATATGCTGAATCCTGCGGTCCCGGACACGCTTCCGGATGGAACTGCACCGTGAAAATGTTCTTGCCGACATAGGAAAGTCCCTCGTTCGTTCCGTCGTTGACATTGACAAACGCCGGTGTCGCCACCTTCGGGTCTAAGGTATCGGTGTCTACCACATAGCCGTGATTCTGTGAAGAAATGTAGACGCGGTTCGTCGCCAGATCCTTGACCGGATGGTTGCCTCCGCGGTGTCCGTACTTCATCTTGTGCGTGTCAGCCCCCGTTGCAAGCGCCATGAGCTGATGTCCCAGGCAGATTGCAAAAATCGGCGTATCGGATTCATACAGCTTGCGGATCTCTGTAATGATCTCTTTGCACTCTTTCGGGTCTCCCGGTCCGTTGCTTAACATAATGCCGTCCGGGTTCGCCGCCAGAATCTCCTCCGCAGAAGTATGTGCCGGGTATACCGTCACCTCACAGCCCCTCTCTCGTAAGGACTGGGCAATATTGCGCTTTGCTCCAAGGTCAAGAAGCGCCACTTTTTTCGTCTCAGGGGCATTTCCCTGCTTTTTTAATACTCGTTTTTCCGTACAGGTAACTTTATCTACCACGTTGCCTGTCGTGTATGCTTTTAATTTAGGAATGATTTCTTCTATATTATAGTTCTCATTCGTCGTGATCATACCGTTCATCGTTCCCTTCTCACGAAGGATCTTGGTAAGCGCACGCGTATCAATTCCGGCAATTCCCGGAATATCGTATTTTGCGAGAAAATCCTGAATCGTCCCCTCGCACCGGAAATTGCTCGGCATTCTGGACAGTTCCCTCACGATATAACCGTCCGGCCACGGCCGTCCCGACTCCATATCCGGCGTGATTCCGTAATTTCCAATCAGCGGATAGGTCATCACGACTGCCTGTCCCGCATAGGACGGATCGGTCAGAACCTCCAGATAACCGGTCATCGATGTGTTAAACACGATCTCACTGATGACCTCTCTGGTGGAACCAATACTGGTTCCTGTAAATACATTCCCATCTTCGAGTATCAAAAAAGCTTTCATTCGTCTCCCTGTCCTTTCACTTTTTTCCCAAAAAAAAAAACGTTTCCGTTTTTCTTCTTTTTTTCAGAACGCACATGCACACGGTGTGTGATGCATCGTCTTCGTGCCATTATGGGCAGTGCTATGCCTTTTTCCTAAATTGTAAAAAGTTTATCATATCACAGGATATTTTTCAACCTTTTTCCGGAACCAAATAATGTATAATTTTTACACTGTGATGTATAAAAATTATACATTATTGCCAAACAGATTCCTAGTCCTCTCTTATACGGATCAGAATACAGCCTGCCAACAGCATAAGCAACGTTAAGGCAGAAAGCTGTGGCAGCCATTCCACGATGCCTTTACCGGTTCCATCTGAGGCTGTCGTTTGAACAATCCCTGTCATACAAAAAGCTGCACATATCATCAATGCGTTCATTTTCGTTTTTACAATAAAAGAAATGAGCAGAACTGCAGCCGTCAGAAAAACTATATACAGAAGCATTCCTAATATTTCTTCTCGCACAAGACTCCATATCGATATCACCGTCTGCGTCCCTTGTTCAGAAATCACCAGAAGCATCTGTCCTCCGGTTCCATATCGTGCTGTTCCAAGCAGAAATAATATGCCTGCCGCACTGCCAACACATACGACACTCACCAGTACACGTACAAAAAATCGTTCCAGATACAACCATTCCTTTTTTATTGGCAGGATGTATAGTCTGTAACAAGTTGCATATTCAAATTCATTCGCCCACGCATCAAAATGCAGCAAAATAATCAAAACTGTAAAAATCAAAAATAATACACTGTTTCCAGAAAAAGCCTCTTTCCATAACCATGCAGCCTGAGGCACAACCGGACAGACCGGTTCCTCTGTTCCGCTCTGCTGATATGCTTTATGTAACAGCATACGTGCTCTCCAATCAGCAACACTCCCTCTGAATATGCCCGTATACTCCACTTCCTCTCCCAGTTCCTCAATCGCTATTAAATTTTCGTCTTCCTCCAGCACCGTCCTGCGAATTCCCTTCTCATCCCAAGCCTGTTCCCAATAATAACGCAACCGAATATTGGTCTGTTCGTACTGTTTCCATGCATTTAGCAATAAACTGGCATGTGCAAATTTTTCTGCACTATTGTCCCCCCATAGTTCCATGCACTGCCTCTGATACTCAGATTCCCAGATCGTAATATCTTTTGCATTTTCTTCCAGTTCTTCCAACACTGTCTGCGCATAATTCTCATACTGTGTAACATAGTAAAATCTATATGCAAAAACAACCGCCAGCGCTCCTACTATCCAGACCAGGTAATTTTTCCGGCCAAAGAAAAGCTGTATTTCATTTTGCAAAAATGCTTTCATTCTTATCTGCTCCATACAAATTTTTATAAAATTCTTCAAGATTTTCAAACCTGCCTGAAAGATCATCAAGCTTTCCATCAAAACAAACAATACCATCGTCAATAGCAACGATTCGATCTGCAATCTTTTCCATTTCCGAAAGTTGATGAGAAGAGATCAAAACAGCGCTCCCCCTCTGGCGAATCTCCTCGATTTCCCGTCGCAGACGAAAAACTGCTTCCGGGTCAAGGCCATTGGTCGGCTCGTCCAGAATTACCAGTTTGGGTTGATCCACAATCGCTATTGCCAGATTCAGTCGCATTTTCATTCCCATGGAATAAGTTCCTGTGCGATCCAAAAGTCTGTCCCCCAGATCTGTGAAAACGGCAAGTTCCTCCACCCGCTCTTTGGGTACCTTTCTGGCTGTTGCTGCCATCCGCAAATTCTGTATACCACTTAATTCCGGATAAAGAGCGGGGACTTCCATGGCAATTCCAATCTGTTTTAATGCTTCTAAGCGGTTGCTTTTGATGTCATTCCCACAGATTCTGATTCTCCCTCTATCTGTCCTGTATAATCCACTGATGCATTTTATTGTAGTCGATTTTCCGCTCCCATTTGGTCCTAAAAGTCCTACAATCTCCTGTTCGCCCACGGAAAAACTTAATTCCTTCAGAATCTTTTTTCTTTTCTTAGACTTTTCAATATCCTCAACCTGTAAAACCTTCATTCCGCTCTCCCCTATATTCTGTCTTTTTTCCCGGATACAGTACACGTTATTATCATAATCAAAATACAGCTGAATGTTAGTTCCAATACCGCATATAGCCATGTGATCCTTTCTGATCCCAGCGTCACATTCCAGCAGGATCCAATTGCAAACGGATTATATGGTTTTCCCCAGCCTGTCAACTGACTGTATCCTGTAAGTACGGTTGCTGCTGCCACCACGGAAATTCCGCCCTGTGAATGCTGTATCAGCACTCGAATCCCGCTTCCAAGCATTGCAAAAAACAAAACTTTTAATACTGCAAGTATACACATATATAGCAAGAAACGATATAACGGAAGTGATCCCAACGGATAAGTTGTATACAGCATGACTCCTCTTCCTCCGTCTGTATACTTATAATCCGCATACATGCGGGCTAACCCCTCATAGGAGTAATCTTCCAGATGCTCGTATGAATAAAACCCCTTATAGGTTTCAGCATCCACAAACATATGACTGTCAATCCCATTAAAGCCGTATCGCATTCCCCAATACAAAAACCACACACCTATTCCAATCACACACACAACTCCTGCCGCCAGGAAAAAGGATGTCACATAATGCCTGTATTTCTTCCACTCACTGCATGGCTGCACTGTCATAAATTCATACCTGTGGTCATTTTTTCCCTCCATAATGTAGCCAAAGGAAAATAACAGGATGCAAATATCTAATATTGTAGGTACATACGCATTTTCACAAAATAGAATCTCCAAAAAAGCATAGGGCGATCCCGAATCCAATCCCAGACTTTTTTTATCATAATCATTTAATAAATGTTCCAGACGGCTCATATTATTCTCATACGCTGCAACAGAAGCTTCCATCAGTTCGGATGATACATATGGATTCGCAGTCATAGAAGAAATGTCAAACGGAAGGTCATAAAGTCCCAGCTGCCTGCCCCATTTCTGAAACATATCTGCACAACGTACTTCAACAGGACTGCATCCACGCTCTGGATAAACAAACATCTGGTATGATACAATACTGCATATCACCCCATATGCCTTATATTCCTTCTGGAACTGCTGTGACTCTGTCCCACCCACCTCAAGCAATGCAATAAGTTCCTGTAATTCTTCTATTCTCCATTTACGAAATTGTATTGCATTTGTATTAAATTTTCGCCGTTCTGCATCTCCTGCATCTCTGCGCGCAGTAGCAAGCTCCGATTCTAACAGCTGCCGATGCATCACAAGTTCATATTGCAGTTCCCGCTTTATATAGTTCGTGTCCTGACTGGATGTAATCGATCTTTGCAGTTCCACCGTAGCTTTTAATCCAAAAAGCAGAACAACCAACAGAAAAATATAGGCTGCCTTATTTCTAAGAATCGATACTATCTCATATTTCAACATACTTTTCTCCGTCTTTATCATAAAGGTAAGGCGTGTTATCACACCTTACCTTTATGATACTTGAAGTTTCTCACATTTTTAATTTCATAAATGGAAACTTTTCCGACATTTATGTATGTTTTTCAAAACCTTGCATTTTCCCTATGTCCGTTTTATACTGTTTGTAGTTTCATATAAAGGAGCTATTTTCTATGAGTGTACAACATGCCGGTTCTATTATTAGACAGGCCCGCCTTAATGCAGGTCTAACCCAGGAACAATTATCCGATGGAGTCTGTTCTACCCTCTCTCTGTCCCGCATTGAGAACGGCTCTGCCGGTGTCAGCCCTGCCACTTTTCAGACTTTAATGGCACATGCTGGTATCTTTTGTGAAGCTTATCCTACTTTCTCGACGCGCGCAGACTTTGACTGCTTTTACGCCTTGAAGAAAGTACGCTTTTATCTGGATTCCTGGCAACTCACGCCCGCCTGCCAGTTATTGGATCACATTGAAATGCTGAATTGGGCAGACAATAAATTTTACTATCAGGAATGGCTTCTGCTTCACTGCAAGCTGCAATTACGTTCTGGTCATGCAAATCACGCTCATACTTATGAGCTGGTTCGCTTTGCTTTAAAAATCACAAGATCTGATATCGACAATGCAGCGATCCATTCTCTGTTTTTGTCTTCTGTCGAAATAGAACTATTTATATATCTTGCGCAGGAAGCACTGTACATTGGCGATACAGCTACTGCTCATCATGTCTGCCAGCAGATTTCTTCCTATCTCTCTGCCCGTTCGCTTTCTTTTCTTGAACGGGATCGTTTACTTGCGGAAAATGCGGTGGTATATACCAAATATCTGCTGACTATCTGTGATTATAAGTCTGCACTTGAACTGTCGAACTTCTAGCGCCATCAAATGATTTCAAATCTTGACGACGGGCTTATGCATGAGCTGACGTTTTTAACCGCACTCGGATGCTACTATACGGGACAACAGGATCGTTTTCTGACCTTATTTAAAACTGCCTTTTTCTCTGCCCATTCCATTAACAGCTGTTATGCCACCATCTGTAAAAATTATGTCTCCAACCACCTTTCTACCACTTTGGCTGAAGACTTAAACATATTTTCCGATATTCCGCTTATATCGTTTTCCCCCAAGGTTCCTAGGGATGTCTCTTCTATGGGAGATGGCACCTATGACTTTTTTTCTCACAAGGTTTTCACGCTGGGTGGCCTGATCCGCTCTCTACGCAAAGAGCAAAAATTATCTCAATCGGCGCTTTGTCGGGGATTATGCAGCAAATCCAAGCTTTCAAAAATCGAAAACGAAACACAGCAGCCTGATATCATTCTTGCTCAGACTTTGCTCCAGCGCCTAGGTATTTCGGATCTTGTTTTTACATTTTACGGGAGTGAAAAAGAGAACAAGCTGCAGGAACTACAGTTTCGTTTAGCAAAAACTCGTATGAACCATAAAACCTTACAGCTTGATCTTGTAAAAAAAATGGAGATGCTATGCACATCCAAAGATATCTGCTATTTACAATTTGCTGCTTACAAATCAGCCATCTGCGAACCCGACAATAATCAAAAATTAAAGGGGTTAAAAAATGCTCTTTTTATGACTTTGCCCGGCTTTCAATTTGATGAAATTCTCGACTATCGATTATCGTGGATAGAACTTACCATTTTAAACAATATCTGCCGCACTTATGCAACTATAAATCCTACACATGGCATTTGCTGTTTTTATAAGCTTCTGGAATATACCAGCCATGTTCCGTTGGATGTTCTCGAGAAAAAGCGTTCCTTCCCTGTAACCTTGGGAATGCTTATAAGATTTCTTTATACAGAAAATCGTCTTTCGGAAATCGTTGCGTTAGTCCCGCTTTTTTCCGATGCTATAAGTTCAATGTATTTTACAGGGAACATTTTTTCACACTACTGTCAGGCATTAGGATCACTTGGTCTCACAAATTCCGCAAAGGAATTTGCACACTATGCCTATTACAATGCCCTCCTTATGGAGGACATCTACAATGCATCCGGTCTGAAAAATGATCTGAAAAAAAATTACAATATTTCTTTACTATAAAATTTCAATATTCTCTTCTGAGAACCAGCAGGGCACAGAAAAATAGCAAAAGTGGAAACAATTTTGTTTCCACTTTCGTAAAATCACTTCAAATATTTCTCCCACAGATCGCTATCCGTCCGGTACGGTTCCAGTTCCTCCATCGTCCACTGCGTGGAATCCCAGCCGTGCATAATCAGTCCTTCATCGTAATAATGATAGGTAAGATTCACATAAATATCATTTTTGCAGAGGACATAGTTGCTGTAATATCTCCCGTCCAGAATCTCCCCGTCCATCGTCTGTCCCGCCATCTGGGCGGTAAATGCGGGCGCATCGTTGAAAGAATCCGACTTCTCACAGATTTTTTCATAATAAGCCTCCGCAAATGTATCATCCGAACGCAGTACGTCCTCAACCTCATATCGCTCTGCCGTGGCAAGATTGATGACTCTTGTGCGCAGGTCACAAAACTCGCCCCACATACTTCCGTTAAAATAGTGATCCTGAAACGCCACGCACAGAATCTCATCACTCATATACGTGATCTCATAATCCACATAACATGCCAGATACGGGTAGTCTTCATCCAGATACAGATATTCCGGCTGCGGCTCCGGATACATGGTATCCAGCTGCGCACAGGCGGCATTCCGCAGAAGCTCATTTACTCCGGTCGCATCTCTTCCATCCGCATAGGTAATAACCGGATACGAAACATCGTACTCCTCAAATCCGTCTTTCCGCTGATTCGGGACCTCGATATGCTGTGCGGTAACCGTATAGGAAAGCTGATCTGCCACATAAATGTCATCCTGTGTGACAAAAAAGTCCTTTCCCAGAGAATCCGGCAGTTCTAATACCTCACGTTCCTCCCCGGTGTCTTCTACCGCCGTATCGTCCTCCGTATAGCTGCCATCTTCCCCGTCTCTGTCCGCCTCTGCAGACGGCTCATTCCACGTCAACGTATCCTGCACGGTACGGTTGACCGCGTGAAAAAGAATGAACGCCGGCACGGTCACAAGCAGCACGGCACCAGCTATGACCGCCAGCACAATCCACAGCAGAGCACGGCTCTTTTTTTGAGGTGCTGTCTGCTGACCGTAACTCTCTCCGTACCCCTGTCCATATCCTGTGTTCTGATAGGACTGCTGACCGTAACTCTGTCCGTAGCCCATATTCTGATTCTGCTGCTGGCTGTAGCCCTGTCCATACCCTGTGTTCTGATATTGCTGCTGACCATAGTCCTGTCCGTAGCCTGTGTTCTGATTCCGGTACGCCTGCGGCTCCGGCGTAGGCTGCTGCTCTGTCGCAAACGACTGCTCCGGCGTAGGCTGCTGCCCTGTCACAGACGACTGCTCCGGCGCACCCGCTGTCGCTGTATACTGCATCCACTTCCCTGGAATCTTTATCTCTTCTCTTGCAATACTGCGCCCGACAGTCGCAAACGCCTCCATCTCGCGCAGCACTTCCGCCTCCAGTCCCCGATGCTGGAAATTCAGCCCTGCGTAGAGAAGCGTGACCGCACCCGCCGCATCGATCGCACCGACGGCGCACATCTGTTCATTGTCATCAAACGCTCCAAATAAAAAGAGCTTATTTTTACATGATTCCACCCATAGATGGTCTTCATCTGCATAGCGTTTGAAATCCTCTATCTCTTTCGGATTCGCCACATACGGCTGCTCCATCCTGCTGTATGTCTCCATCACCAGCGCTGCCGCCGGTCGGAGTTCATACGCATACAACTGTCTGATTTTCATTTTTACCGCCACTCCTCATTTTCTTCTTTCTCTTTTATATTATCATATCTGGCAGTTTCCCGCCACGACTTTTCTCACCTGTTTCTGACACGCACCGGCGCACTCAAACGGTATGTAAAAAGAATCTCGCTTGCGAGATTCTCCGCGCGCGAGCGGTTCGCAAAGCAATATTTTCTTTACCGCGAGCTGCGCATCCTCGCGGAGCGTTTTTTATTTCATAGGAAGGTTCTGCTTTCACATATTAATATATCACGGTATTTCCTATGAAACAAAAAAATCCCCTCTCCGCCGGCAATCCGGCAAAGAGGGGATCTGTCCTAACCTGACTTCTTAATTGCGTTCATGTAAGATGGATTACATAATCTTGCGGAACAGCTCTTTTAAATCCTCCACCGATGCATCCTTCGGGTTGCCCGGTGCGCAGGCATCCGCATGTGCGGACTCTGCAAGGAAATCAAGATCTGACTCTTTGATAGCTTCCAGTTTTGACGGAATTCCCACATCCTCGGAGAGCTTTCTGACTGCTGCAACAGCGGCTTTCCGGTACTCTTCCTGGGACATGGCATCCACACCTTCTACGCCCATCGCCCGTGCAATTTCACGGTACTTCTCGCCTGTGCAGTCTGCATTATACTCCATCACAATCGGAAGCATCATCGCACATGCCACGCCGTGCGGCGTATCATAAACCGCACCTAATGTATGTGCCATGGAGTGGGCAATTCCAAGACCGACATTGGAAAATCCCATACCTGCGATATACTGTCCGAGTGCCATACCCTCGCGCCCTTCCGGCGTGTTTGCCACCGCGCCGCGCAGAGATTTTGAAATAATCTCGATGGCCTTTAAATGGAACATATCTGTCATCTCCCATGCCGCCTTCGTCGTGTAACCCTCGATGGCATGTGTCAGCGCATCCATTCCGGTCGATGCCGTCAGTCCCTTCGGCATGGAGGACATCATTTCCGGATCTACCACAGCAATGATCGGCATATCATGCGGATCTACGCATACAAACTTTCTCTTTCTCTCAACATCCGTGATAACATAGTTGATCGTAACCTCTGCAGCGGTACCTGCGGTTGTCGGCACAGCAATGATCGGCACACACGGCTTCCTGGTCGGCGCAACGCCCTCCAGGCTTCTGACGTCCTCAAATTCCGGATTTGCGATGATAATGCCGATCGCTTTTGCCGTATCCATAGAAGATCCGCCGCCGATTGCAATGATATAGTCCGCTCCGGATTTTTTGAACGCAGCCACACCGGTCTGCACGTTCTCAATCGTAGGATTTGCCTTGATGGTGGAATAAATCTCAAAGGAAAGCCCTGCCTGATCCAGCAGATCCGTTACCTTTGTGGATACCTGAAACTTAATCAGATCCGGGTCTGAGCAGACAAATGCTTTTTTGTAGTCGTGCGCTTTCGCCTCATTCACGATCTCCGCAATCGCTCCCGCCCCATGATAGGATGTCTGATTCAACATAATTCTGTTTGCCATTTTTTGTTCCCCTTTCCCATACATAATGATCTTTGATCGTATTTTAACAACACAATGTACAAAAGGGAAGTGACAGAATCCGGGAAGTGTAACTATTTATCACAATTTCTATTTCAAAATCCTCTATTATCAATACAATATTTCTAATTGTTCAAACAACTCGCTTATTTTCTCGGGCATCGCCTTCACCATAAGCTCTGCTAAGCGCTCCGGCGGCATCTTCGTCCCCTCCGTCACCCATTTCACTGTCATATACACGGAACTCTGGCAGTACATCTCGAGTAAAAATCCAATCTCCTCATCGGGCATTTTCCCTGTTTTCTGTCGGATCAGATCCTCGTAAAACGCCAGAATCAGCCTGAAATCATGATCTTTGAGATTATTCTGGTCCGCAGACTTAAAACCGGCGGAAAAAAAGACCCGCTCTTCCCGAATGTAGATAAATTTTTTCACGAGACTCTCATAAATATTTTTCCCGCTCCCCATATGCTCAAAAGACTTGTGAAGTAAAATATCAAAATACCAGTTGATCAGATCGTACTTGTCAATAAAATTGCGATAAAATGTCTGCCTTGTAACACCGCACAATTCCGTCAGCTGTGTCACGGTAATGTTATCGACCGGTGTCGTCTTCATGCATTCCTTCATCGCCTCCGCCAGACGGTATTTTGTGCGGGTTCCCTTTGTCGTCGTATCCACCTTCCGTCTCCTTCCGCTTCGCGTCCTGCGCTTCTTTGTCCGGTTAAATGCCTGCTCTTTTTCTACAATTCCTGTCCATCGTCCGTTTCCGTATTCTCGTCCCACATCGGATCAGGCATCTCATATCCGCCCGTGATTCCCTCCTGTGTGATATGATATACGGTAATTCCCGTCACTACCGCCACTGCGAAGGCGATGGTTACCGCAGTAAGCCAAAGCACCACCCGGGCGCTTACCTTCTTTTTCGGATAAGTGATCTCCGGCTTTGTGCGCCGCGGCTGCGCCACCGGCACACCACCGCCCTGCGCGGATGTACTGCCGCTTCCCCCGATATTTCCCATGTATCCCTGGGTCATCGGGACCGACCAGATTCTTCTCTCCAACGGCACGTACATTCCCGCCGGTGCCCCCTGAATCAGCGTAAATCCCGTGTGGTAAAAATAATTCGCTGCTGCCGGCGCAGCCTGCACCGTCACTCGCCCGCACTGCAATCGGGATGCCGCAAAGTTGCACATCCGGTCCACCAGATTGCTGCCGATCCGTCTTCTAAAATACTGCGGTCTTACATACAGCGCCGTGATATGTCCGACATTCTGCATGGCACTGACGCCGCACATCTGCCCGTTTTCAAATGCGCCCCATAAAAACAGCCTTCCCGCCAGCATCTCCTGTGAAAGATTGGGCAGATTCATATAGTCATAATACTGCTGCACCTCCGCCGCATTTCTTGTATACGGACGCACACACTGCTCATAGACCTCATGCGCCGTCTGCACCGCCCACTGTATCTCATTTCCGTATAATAATCGAATCTCCATCTGTATCTGCTCCTCTTTCACAATGCCCGATCCATAGAACTCTTCCATCACATTTTAACTCATTCTACCATGAATCTGAAAATTCAACAATATCCCGGATACCGGCAGCTGCACAGGAAGCACCGCATCCTCTGGAGTGAAAAACCGCGCGAGTCCGTTTCCGGCTCTGCGCGGTTTCGTTTCATCCTATAGTATATGGTAAGCTTGCTTCTAACGCGTCTACTATTCCTCTTCTTCCTCCGGCTCGTCTTTTGCCCATCCGTACGCATACTTGACTGCCTTATTCCAGCCCTTGCGTTTTGCCTTGCGCTCTTCCTCCTCCATCTCCGGGGTAAAGATGCGGTCGATCTTCTGGTTGTTGACCACATCCTCCTTATCCTTCCAGTATCCGACTGCCAGACCTGCCAGATAAGCGGCTCCCATTGCAGTCGTCTCGACGCACTGCGGACGCTTCACCGGCGCATTGATCATATCCGCCTGGAACTGCATCAGGAAGTTATTCGCACTTGCACCGCCGTCGACTTTCAGGGACTTTAAGTCAATGCCGGCATCTGCACGCATCGCATCGATGACGTCGCACACCTGCAGTGCAATCGATTCGAGCGTCGCGCGGATAATGTGGTTCTTGTTCGTTCCTCTCGTCAATCCCACGATCGTGCCTCTCGCATACTGATCCCAGTGCGGCGCACCGAGTCCCGTAAACGCCGGAACCACATAGCAGCCGTGTGTTCCGTGAACCTTCTTCGCCATATATTCTGAATCCATGGAAGAATCAATCATCTTCATGTTGTCGCGCAGCCACTGAATCGCAGCGCCCGCCACAAAGATGGAACCTTCCAATGCGTAATTCACCTTTCCGTCGAGTCCCCACGCAATCGTAGTGACCAGGCCGTTCTTGGAAAATACCGGCTTCTCTCCGGTATTCATTAAGAGGAAACATCCGGTACCGTAGGTATTCTTCGCCTCGCCCTCGTGGAAACAGGTCTGTCCGAAAAGCGCCGCCTGCTGGTCGCCTGCAGCTCCCGCAATCGGGATCGCATCTCCTAAAAACGAAGGATCTGTGTAGCCGTAGACTTCGCTGGACGGACGCGGTGTCGGCAGCATGCACTCCGGAATCTCCAGCTCCTCCAGGATCTCCTTGTCCCAGCACAGATCGTTGATGTTGAACAGCATCGTACGGGATGCGTTGGAATAATCGGTCACATGCACCGCACCCTTAGTAAACTTCCAGATCAGCCAGGTCTCCACCGTTCCGAACAGCAGCTTGCCCTGCTCTGCAAGCTCTCTCGCCCCCTCAACATTATCGAGAATCCACTTGATCTTCGTCGCGGAAAAATACGCGTCAATGATCAGTCCCGTCTTCTGACGGTATGTCTCCTCGAGACCCTTCGCCTTCAATGCATCCGCAATGTCCGAAGTTCTGCGGCACTGCCACACGATCGCATTATAGACCGGTTCTCCAGTCTCCTTGTTCCAGACAATCGCCGTCTCACGCTGATTGGTGATACCGATCGCCGCAATATCCGCCGCCGTCGCGCGGATCATGTTCATCGCCTCGACCGCCACGCCAAGCATTGTAGACCAGATCTCATTGGCATCGTGCTCCACCCAGCCCGGATTCGGAAAAAACTGCCGAAACTCTTTCTGTGCCATCGAACAGATCTCTCCCTGCTCGTTAAATAAAATACAACGGTTGCTCGTCGTTCCTGCATCCAGTGCCATCACATACTTTGCCATACCATGTTCCTCCTTGTTTGCCCCTTATTGCTTATTTATGCTTCCCTCTATTGTGAAATCCGTTCCTGCCCCGTGCTCCCCATGCGCAGCGCATAAAAAAAGGAGACATCGTCATAAAACCTGTAAGCACCCCTCATGTGTACAGGAATTAAAATCATCTCCACTCTCAGATCCCACAATATCTAATTATATTTTACAAGAGCTGTGCGTTTCCACTGCTTCATGTATAGGCATATTATACCATACCGCAATGAAAACGCAAGCTTTTTTTGACACATTTACTATAAATCTACAAAATCTTGCTGAATGCCAGCACCACAAACAGGGCGCCGCCGATCCAGGAGTAATCTCTTTTGCACCGGTCCGCCGCATATTTCCCGACAGCGCTTCCGCCAAGCACCGCAAGTGCACTGAATACCAGATTCAGGCATACCGTGCCGGCAATCGAAATATCCAGAAACGCCGCCCCCAGACCGCCGAAAAATCCGTCCACCGACATGGCGAGCGCGAAACATATTCCTTCCGTCACTGACATGGTCGCAGAGCAATCCCTATCTGCCGCCGCCGGATTATTGTAAATGCTGATGATAAAATTCAGCTGTGAAAATTTCATTTTTACCTGCTTGCACAGGAAATGGTGTCTCCTGATATACGCCCGGATTCCGTACTCCGTCAGCTTATAAGCGCCGACCAGAAACAATCCCGCAAAACACAGATACGCCGCATATTTTTCCCTGACCACTCCATCGATCAGTTTTCCGCACACTAATGAAAAAAACAGCACTCCGCTGCATACCGCGCCGATGCAGAGTGCTGTCTTCTTTTCGATCCGGATCTGTT
>OGKY01000303.1_pt1 | contig 29428 bp, 30 predicted proteins | sample 1572731 | NCBI WGS metagenome assembly OGKY01 (sample SAMEA2581924, study PRJEB24529) | metagenome | biome: Human gut stool | place: China | collected 2011
CACCCGTTTTGTATGCCTTTTGCTTTCCGTTTTACTTACTTTACTTTCCGATGCAGAAGTGTTTAAATATATTCCCCAATACCTCATCGTTAGTGATTTCTCCACCAACAATTTCAGCCAGATGGAAAAGACATTCACGTAAATCCTGACTTACCAAATCACCAGAAAGTTGCATGGTCAGTCCGTCTTGTACGCGATGAATAGCTTCCAGTGCACGACTTAGTGCTTCATAGTGACGAATATTGCTGACTACCACATCATTTTGTGAAAGGTCGGGTAGGGCAGCGAAGTCCACCAACTGCTTCTGAAGTAGAGAAAGGCCCTCTTTCTGCTTGGCTGAAAGGGAAATGACACAAGCATCTTCAGGCAAATCAGGGAGAATGGCTTTCAGATCATCTATTGGCTTATGCATCGATGCCGTAGTATCAGTTACTGAACAAGATAAACTTTTTTCTGTTAACGGAAGCAGATCCGTCTTGTTGAGTACAATTACCAGGTGCTTGCCTTGGCAGCGTGGTAGAATCTTTTCGGCCAATTGGTGGTATTGTTCTTCTGCACAGGTTGCATCGATAACCCATAGTACGATATTTGCCTGTTCCAGTTTTTGGAAACTTCGTTCAATTCCTAAACTTTCGATGGTATCAGTCGTTTCACGGATACCGGCTGTATCAATGAAGCGGAAAGTGACACCACCTAAATTCATAGTGTCCTCGATAACATCACGTGTTGTACCGTGGATGTCGCTCACGATAGCACGTTCTTCATTCAGGAGAGCATTCAATAGGGTAGACTTTCCTGCATTGGTTTCTCCTACGATGGCAACCGGTACACCATTTTTCAGAGCATTACCGACACTAAATGTATCTACCAGATGGCTGATAACTTGTTCAATTTGTTGAGCTATCTCTTCCAGTTCCGAACGATCTGCAAATTCCAGTTCTTCGTGGTCGCTAAAGTCTAACTCCAACTCCATGAGTGAAGTCAGATGGAGCAGTTTCTCTCTTAAAGCAGACAATTCACGACTGAATCCTCCACGCATCTGATTCATTGCCATACGATGTGTAGCTGCAGAAGTAGAGGCAATCAGGTCTGCAACTGCTTCAGCCTGACTCAAGTCCATTTTACCATTCAAAAAGGCACGCTGAGTATATTCACCTGGTCCCGCAGCACGACATCCATTCTTAATAAGGAGCTGCATTACTTGTTGCAGAATATATGATGATCCATGGCAAGATATTTCTACAGAATCTTCACCTGTATAAGAATGAGGAGCACGGAAAAGGCTTACCAATACTTCGTCTATTATCTCACCTGCAGGCGAAAGAATATGTCCGAATGTCAGGGTATATGGCTTACGTTCTGTCAGAGGTTTTCCTGATATTGGAGTAAAAATACGGTCGGTTATGGCTATAGCCTGGGCACCCGAAACACGGATCGTACCGATTGCTCCGCCTTGTGCGGTAGCAATGGCACAAATAGTATCTTCTGTTTGTTGTATATTCACGATGTCTTTTGCTTTTAAATCATACAAAGATACGGCTTTTCAGCTTATATCCGGAAAAGTTTGGGTGATAATTATTTTTGAATGTAAAGTTCTCTGATAAGAAGGTCTACTACTTTTTCAAGGTAAACCCGGTCAGTTTCATCGAACGTAGAAAGCTGATCACTGTCGATATCCAATACTCCTTTTACTTCTCCATTCACTATTATCGGAACGACAATTTCCGAACGGGAAAGCGAACTGCAGGCGATATGTCCTGGGAATTGATCTACATCGGGTACAACTTGTGTACGGGCTTCCGACCATGCTGTGCCGCATACTCCACGTCCTTTTTTAATACGATAACAGGCTACACTGCCCTGAAAAGGCCCCAAATGAAGCTCACCGTCATGTACCAGATAGAAACCTACCCAGAAAAAGCCGAAAGCTTCCTTTAAAGCCGCACTGGTATTCGCCAATACACTGACTTCGTTTCTTTCACCTTCTATAAGGGGTGTAAGTTGTGTAAGAAAAAATTGATATCGTTCTGCTTTGTTTAGTTTGCTATCTTGTTTAAAACTTGCTTCCATAAATATTCTAAATAGCTGTTGTTTTTTTGACAAAACAGGTTCCTCTGCAATAAACAGAGGAACCTGTATATATAAAAAAAGAAGAATTATAAATATCAGATTCGCTCAAGCACTGTCTTTATCAGGTCGTCTATTTTGTTTTTATATCCTGTATTGGCTTCTTTGGCTACGCGATTGGCTATAACCATGCAGACAGTGGTAGCTTTATGTCCTTGCAGACGTGCAAGCCCTGCAAGTGCTGAACTTTCCATTTCGAAGTTGGTTATGCGATGACCCTGATATTCGAAACTTTCAATCTTTTCATTCTGGTGAGGGTCGGCAAGTGGAATGCGGAGCTGTCTGCCTTGTGGACCGAAGAAACCTCCACAAGCTACTGTAACGCCGCGTACCATATCTGTTCCAGCAATACGCTCAACCAGTTCCTTGTTGGCATGGATAACGTAAGGAGCCGGTGCACAGAGGTTTCCGCTCCATCCCAAGTGATTTAAAAGGGCACGTTCCATCGGAAGGTCGCAAACTGCATTCCTTCCTTCGTAGAAGTTTAGCAGTCCGTCGAACCCTACAGAGATTTCAGAGCATATATAAGTTCCCACGGGAGTATAAGGTTGCAATCCTCCACAAGTACCGATACGTACAATTTCCAGTTGCCGGAAGTTGTCATTTTCTTCACGAGTCTGAAAGTTGATATTAGCCAATGCATCCAGTTCGTTCATAACAATATCTACGTTGTCGCATCCGATACCGGTAGAAGTGACTGTAATACGTTTCCCTTTATATGTTCCGGTTATGGTACGGAATTCACGGCTTTCTACCTCACATTCCTTTGTTTCGAAATGCGATGCTACAAGAGCTACTCGTCCGGGGTCTCCCACAAGGATAACTTTATCGGCCAGATGTTCCGGCTTTACGTGAAGATGAAATACCGAACCATCTTCATTTATAATCAGTTCTGAGGGTGGAAAGTACTTTTTCATAATATTCTTTTTTATTTAGTTAGTTTAGTTTTTGCTATTATATGATAATGATTATTTACCTATCGGTTCATGTCCTGCAGGATTTGCATCCGGGCGGGCGATACTGCTTCTCATATCTGTATCTGCCTGAATATTTTTCATCCGGTAATAATCCATGATTCCCAAATTGCCGGTACGGAAAGCTTCTGCCATAGCCTTTGGAACTTCGGCTTCAGCCTGTATTACATTGGCACGGGCTTCTTCTGCTTTTGCTTTCATTTCCTGTTCCAAAGCAACAGCCATTGCACGGCGTTCCTCAGCTTTGGCTTGTGCAATATTTTTATCAGCATTGGCCTGATCTATCTGTAAAGATGCTCCAATATTACGACCTATATCGATATCGGCAATATCAATAGATAAAATTTCGAATGCAGTCCCTGCATCCAGTCCTTTGCGTAGTACAAGTTTGGAAATTGAATCCGGATTCTCAAGTACTGATTTATGGTTTTCCGATGAACCGATAGATGAAACAATACCTTCGCCTACGCGTGCCAGGACTGTATCCTCGCCAGCTCCACCTACCAACTGGCGGATATTGGCACGTACAGTTACACGTGCTTTCGCAATAAGCTGGATACCATCTTTGGCAACGGCGGTGACAGGAGGCGTATCAATAACCTTCGGATTAACAGACATCTGTACGGCTTCAAACACATCACGTCCTGCAAGGTCGATACCGGTAGCCATCTGGAACGACAAATCGATATTGGCTTTTGATGCTGAAACTAGTGCATGAACTACCTTTTCCACATGACCGCCTGCCATATAATGAGCTTCCAGTTCATCGCGTGTAATAGTGCTTAAACCAGCCTTGTGGGCTTCAATCATTGCAGGTACGATAACATATGGCGGAACATTACGAATACGCATCAGAAAAAGCTGAACCAGCGAAATACGTACACCTGATACTTTGGCAGAAAGCCAAAGAAAGAATGGTACGTAATGGAAGAAGACTGCCAGTAAGACAACTCCTCCAGCCGCTAAAATGAACGGAAGATAGTTAGGGTCAATCATAGGTAATTGATATTTTAAGGTTTAAAAAAATTACTGTTGTATGTAGCGTGTCACATATACAGTACCATTATTTATACGAGTTACTTGTATGGGAGTACGCTCTTCGATAAATCCATCAGCTGATTGCACTTCGATGATATGGCCGTTTATCTCGGCATTTCCTATCAAGGTAAGGCGTGTCAATGACATGCCAGTATCTCCAGCCTGAATATTGATTCCTTTCAGCGGTTCTGGTTTATAGTCGAGTGTCTGTTTGAGGGAAAGACGGTCTACTGTCTTGGAGCGCATGAACCAAATGGTTATACCGATTATTCCAACGGCTTCAACGGCAAGCGTAATAAATCCGGCCTGTGTTCCTACGGAATGAAAAGCATAACAAATGGCATAAAGCAGACTGATTCCCGATGCTATTCCTGCAAGGGTAATGCCGGGGACTAGAAATACTTCCACAGCAAAAAGTAAAAGTCCCGCCAAAATAAGTGCAATAATAATCAGTGTTTCCATATCTGCTCGTATAAAAATGGTGTCTATTTTTTTACTGTTTCAATGCTTTAAGCTCTGCATTGCGCACAGATAATGTCAGTTGTTCCAGCTCATGTCGTAACTCGTTGGTACGTTTTTCTTTATCTAATATACCGGGAGCCATTTTTTCTTTTCCTGCTTTGTTCGATTGCTGATAGGCAGCACGAAGATTTGTCAATGATTCTTCCAATGATGCAAGATCTTTCTCTTTCTGCAAGAATGAAGCATACATCTGCCGTGCTTTTTTAGAACGAAAATCTGACAATGTATGATAAACAGCATTATCGTCTACGACAAAACGGAAGTCACTCTTTTTCTTTTCTGTACTTCCGCCATACAATACCTGAGCCAGATGTTGTCTGGCAATACGTACTTTATCGGGATCACTCCATGTCTTCTTTATTTCTTTTAGTGTAGCAGCATCAATAATAGCTTGCGGGTCAGCTGTTTCGTAGTCGTATACCTGTTTTGTCGAGTTAGGAACGAAAATATATACACAAACTTTTCCTTCCGGCTGATAACGATCAGAAGCAAACCACCCTAAATTGTTCAAGTCATCCAATGCATACATATAATCATTGTATGGAGAGTTAAACGGCATGCCGATGTTATCCGGACGGAGATACGTATTGTCGTCCGAATCATAACGGGTTACGAAGATATCGTATCCTCCCATACTTTCATCTCCTTCGGCTCCAAAATAAAGTGTGATACCATCTGATGCCATAAACGGATAATTTTGGTTATGTCCTGATTCGTCCAGACCGCTTAATGGTTTGGCATCTTCCCACTTGTCTATCAACTTGAAGCGTGAGTATAAACTCGTTTCCCCGTCTTCAGACGCCTGTGTAAAAATCATTTTATCACCCAGCTCATTTGTAAATGAAGTTCCTGAGCCATCTTCGGTAAGAGAAATGTTTCCCGACTCCTTACTTAATTTATATGCCGAAAGAAAATTATTTTTATCTACTACAAAGCTGTCAATTACAGCTACATTCTCAGTTCCTCTTAACATGCGTGCAGCCTGACGGCAACGGTCTAATTCTTTCTCTGCTGCAGAAGTATCACGCTTCTTTTTTTCCAGCCATTGGATATGCTCTTCAATATTTTCGGTCGCTTCATCAAAGCGATACATTGCATAATATAGTTTTCCCAAATACAGATAAGCATTTATTACTTTGCGTGCAGCACTTTTTTCAAGGTAGGGTTGTGATTCCTGTAATTCACCGGTTTCATAGCAGCATGCTCCGTACCAGAAATTGTAATTTGCATTCGATGGAGCCTGTTTTACTAATTTCTGGAAAACGGGTTTGGCTTCAGCAAACTTGCCTTCTTCAAACCATTGTTTTGCCTGGGTGAGTGATTGGGCGAAAGTTCCTCCCATGCTGCATAAAGCGATAAGTGCTAGCGTATATTTCTTATTCATAATTTTTCGTGTTGTTTCGATGATGTTATTTTCAAAAATACAAAGTTTCTTTGAAATTTTGATTATTTCGGCATTCTAATTTTTCAAAATCTTTCGAGAATCGTTCTTTTGGTGTAATTTTACCCCGTTTTTAAGATTATCGGAAGAAATGGGAAAATTGACAGAAGAAGATAAATTGATGCGACGCATAGAAAAACGCTTTAACAAAGGTGTAGTGCAATATGGACTAATAGAAGATGGTGATAAGATACTGGTAGGGTTGTCGGGAGGAAAAGATTCACTTGCTTTACTGGAACTACTTGCCCGCCGTTCGCGTATTTACAAGCCTCGTTTTTCAGTCGTTGCTGCACATGTCGTGATGACGAATATAGCTTACGAATCGGACATGGATTACCTTCGTTCCTTTGCCGAAAATCTGGGAGTGCCGTTCGTACGCTACGAAACGTCTTTCGATCCTTCTACTGATACCCGCAAGTCGCCATGCTTCCTCTGTTCGTGGAATCGCCGTAAAGCTCTTTTTACAGTAGCAAAAGAACAGGGATGTAATAAGATAGCCTTGGGACACCACATGGATGATATACTGGAAACGTTGCTTATGAACATGGCATTTCAGGGAGCATTCAGTACGATGCCTCCGCGTCTGGTAATGCGAAAGTTTGATATGACCATTATCCGTCCGATGTGTCTGGTACATGAAGCCGATCTGATAGAAATGGCTCAGGCGAAAGGATATCGTAAACAGATCAAAAATTGCCCGTACGAAAAAGATTCTCACCGTTCGGATATGAAAGAAGTGCTCCGTACGCTGGAATGCATGAATCCTGAAGCTCGATATAGTTTATGGGGAAGCATGAATAATATTCAGACTGATCTTCTTCCGGAAGAGGTTGATTTATAGCATCTTAATTGAATTTGTCTTCCAAAGGCTAAATGATTATGATATGTCGTCAAAAAATTCAGCATATTTCTGAAAAAATATCATCATCTTTTTTTTAAAATTGTACAAAAAAACAAGTAAATATCTTGATGTTTTCTGAGAAGATTCTTTATGATTCATCAAGACCTGCTGACATCTACTTTTAAGGCGGAATTATACAGCTTTATAGAACATTTTATATTCGTTTTTTGTTTATTTTAGTATAACCACTTTTAATTGGAATATGGGGGATAATTCCCTATATCATGTGTTAGCTTTAATATCCAAGAACCATAAATATAATAAGATGAAAAGCAGCTTTATTTATTTACTATTCTTGTACATTATATTCATTCTTTGGGGGTGTGGTGAGAAAGAAAAGACAGGAAATCTGGGAGAAACAGAATTGTATTTCGACGAACGTCTTTCTTCTATATCAGCCGATGGTGACTCTGCTTTCTGGATAGGCAGCGAAGCCGGTGATATATGGTATATGAAGCAACGTCGGCTTCAGCCTTATAATATAGGGGCCGACCGTATATATAAGGTTGTAACAGATTCGGTTCTTTCTGATGTCCGCATTTGCTGGATAGGCATTCGGAACTCAGGTTTGCAGAAATGGGCGCTTGGTGAAGAAAATGTTCGCCTTGTTGAGAAATATCCTATATGTAACAAAGGATGTAATTATTCGGTATATGATATTCTCTTAACCGAAAAAAAGGTTTATGTAGCTACCAGTCAAGGCTTGTATGCTATGTCACATTCGGAGAAAGACAGTTTAAAGTTGATTTATCCTTCAGATAACAGTGAAACTGCACGTTCCGGTAAGCCGTTTATCGTAAACAACATCCGTAAATACGAATCGGATTATTTGCTGTGTGCTACCCAGAATGGACTGATCCGAATAAACCTGGCCAATGGCAAAATGGAAGTAACCCATCAGGATGAGCATATTTACAGTGTTTCTGTATATGATAATAAGGTGTATTTGCTTGCCGACAAGAAGTTGTATGTAGAGGATATTTCAGGTAATCTATTGAACAATATAACACTAAAATTTTCTCCTCGCATTTATTATAAATTAGGCAATATTCATTATTTTCTCGATGATAACCATTTATTGCTGAGTGATGATTTAGAGTCATTCTTATCAGTTCCGTTACGGAGAAAGGTTCCTCAGTTTTGTACTAATGTAGTGGCAACTGATAAAGTAAATGGATATACAGTCCTGATCACAGAAAATGCATTATGGAATATTCCATTGCATCTGGGTATTTTCAATGCAAAAGGAGAGATTGTGGCTTCGTGTTCCGATGGAGATGATATTTATTATGTAAATGCAGACAACGAATTGTATCACCAGCATACGGGAAGTCCGGAAGCTTTCAAAATAGCAGAAATACCTGATGACGAGGTGGTTTCGGGAATGATGGCGGACGATAAATTTCTATATTATATCAGTAATAAGCAAGTTCTAAAACGGATAAAAGTCAGACAACGATATATAGGCAATGTCTTGTTTGCTTCTTCTCAAGTGCTTTATCAGTCGCCTACAAAGATTACGGCGTCATACCTGAAAAAAGAAGCCGAAGGAACCTGTATTTATCTCGGAATTCAGGATGATCTGGTGCGGATTGATGCTGATGGAAAGGCTAGTTTGGTTGACGACTTACACAATAAATACATTACTTCATTCTATTTATCTCCTAACTCTGACAATTTATATCTTTCTACGCTGAATCATGGAGTATATTATGGTAATAAAGATTCGTTTCAGTCTATCAAAGGAACGGAAAATAAAACCTTTATACGTGATATTTCCGTAACTGGTGGGCACGAACCTTTGTTAATGATGCTGACCAATCATCATCTGATATGCAGGGAGTATAATGATTCGGTCTCTTTGAAAGGCTACAATAAATTATTGAAAGTAAACGATACATTGTTTTATGCTTTGCCGGAGTTTGGACTGGTAAAGTATGTTGTAAATAAGGACGGAATCAGAGAACGGGGAAGATTCTTTCATGATATACGTTTCAATCCGAAAGCATCTTTTGTCAAAGGGGACACCTTATATTTAGGCTCTAATATAGGAGTAATGAAAATGAGTGTATTTTCAAAGACTTCGGCCAAATGGATCGATATGGAATCGACAGTTCCCAGTCTGAAAATCATATCAGTCGTGATAGCTTTTGCGATACTTATTTTTTTCATTATTATAATGGAGTATATAAAGAGGAAACGCAGCAAGAAGAAGGCTGTAAAAATGCATTTGGATGACATTCATCACAGACTGGAAAGTTTGTCATCGATGGCATGTTTTACCAATGACAATGACAGCAAGGAAGTGGAGAAATTAAAAAATATGTTTGCAGAGATAGATATAAATGCTTCTGACACTCCAGGTCGTATCAAATCATTGTCGGAACTGATCATGAAAAAGAATCGGGATATAGCTTTGGGGCTTTCCAAGACATTGGAGAAACAGATGCTTCTTATCGGTGAATATGACGTATTCGACAAACCTTTGCTGATAGAACAGTCGAGTATAGCTCTGGCAACGGATAATCTGGAAAACATAGTAGTGCAAGTAGAAAAAAATGAAAAATGGATAAAAACTATCACAGCTCTTAAAGAAAGACTTGCCTTGTACAGACATAACATGGACGGAACTGTTTGTATAGATGATGTGAATGGTATCTTTTTCCGCAAAATGCTGATGTTGACGGATAATATCAAGATGAAAGAATTGTCCAGTCTTAAAGGGGAAATAGAACACCTTGATGAAAGTTATAATTATATATTTACGGATGAAGCACTGAAAAAGATTGGTGAATATATTTTACATCGGAAAGAAAAACTTTGTGGCCTGGAAGCTGATAACGTTACGACTGCCCTTGTGACAGAACTTGAACATGTAAGGAAAGAAATGGGAAATCTGGACAGAATTAAATTGCTGAAAGTTTTATATCCGATAGATTGTCACATTGAGCAAGTTCTAACCAAGGAAAAAATGGCTGAGCTGATGTGCGAATACACTTCTGTAAGAAGCAAGATAGAAAGAGAAAACGAAGAGAGAATTACAAAGAAATTCGATGCCAGTCTGAGTATGGAGATAGCTGAAAGCACAAAACAGATAACAGAAAAGATTGAAAGACTAATAGCTGTTTTCTATGAAAATATGGCCAGAACGGATAAGGATATTTTAGATAATGTGCTGGAATTTTCTAATTGTAACAATCAGGCAGCAAAAGTGTTGGCTTTACTGATTGCCAATCCCAAAGTAAAGCGTTTACATATCCCTGGTATGCTATGTATTTATGGGAATCTGAATCCGGTTATCAGCAGATTGGCAAATAACAAACTAAAAACGAATCATTCTTTCTTGATAGATTATGTGAAAGCGAATCCTACCAGTATAGTCTTTTATATATTACGTCTTATTGATTGATTTTTTAGCTGTCTTCAGTCATCATTGAAATAACCCTGTCACTATTCGAAATGGAGTGTGATGGGGTTATTTCATGTTTATATTGTACAATCTGTAATCTTTTCTGAGTCCTCGGTCTTGTTCTAACTTCACTTTCTGATTTATCCGAGGAATTGATGTGCATGTTTGGTCTGCAACTGTTTGAATTCAGAGGGATTTTTAAGGCCGATTTTGAGTAAAAAGTTACATTGCTATTAATTTTTATGTTGCTTTGCAACTAATGTATTTGTCTGTTTATCAGCGGTTTGTATAAAGTTGCATTCCTGAAAAACATGAAATAACCTTTTGCAACTTTTTATCTGTACTTCTTCGCATACATTTGCGATATCAAAACAAAAATCTTATAAACATTTAAATCTAAAGAAGTATGATTAAAAGAAACATTTTTGTTGCATGTTTGTCTTTAGTAGCAATGGCAACTTTCGCTCAGGAGAAAATTAAAGATGTAAGAACCAATCCGGATCTTTATTTCCTACGCGCAGATGAAGTAGCAAGTAGTTTGAATCTCCTTCCAGCTCCACCTCAACCGGGATCAATTCTTTTTATGAATGACGAAGCTCAGTATAAATGGGGAAAATTGCAGAGAAATACTCCTCGTGGTGATCAGGCTGCTGAAGATGCTCGTGTAAATGGTGACGGTGTTCCCAATGCTTTTTCTGAAGCTTTTGGTGTCCGTATCTCAGAAACCACTACACCGGAAATTTATAAACTGGTTTTAGGTATGCGCGAAGATGCCGGCGACTTGGCTACACGTGAAGCTAAAGAGCATTACATGCGTACACGTCCGTTTGCTTTTTATAATGAAATGACATGCAACCCTGAACAGCAGCAGGAATTATCGACAAATGGTTCTTATCCTTCCGGACATACGGCTATCGGATGGGCTACAGCTCTTGTACTTGCAGAAATCAATGTTGACAGACAGAACGAAATATTGAAACGGGGATATGAAATGGGGCAGAGCCGAGTAATTTGCGGATACCATTTCCAAAGTGATGTAGATGCTGCACGATTAGTTGCAAGTGCGGTTGTTGCACGCTTGCATGCTAATGAAAACTTTATGAAACAGCTGGAAAAAGCTAAAAAAGAATTTGCAGAACTTGTAAGTAAAGGACAAGTTGCTAAGAGTGATTTCGCAAACTAATCTCTCCAATCTTGTTAATTACTTGAATCTTATCATCACAAAACTAGACTAGACTTTTTTTACCTTGTAAAACTAGACCTGTAAAAAACTAATAGAATAACTATAATTTAAGACTATGAAACGATTACTTTTATTGACTTTAGGCTTAACTATGATCGGTGCTGCCAAAGCACAGGAAGAAAAATTAGAAATAAAACCTTCAGGACGTATTTTGTTGGATGGGGGACTTTTTAAGGCTAATGAACAAGACGACAAGTTCAATGACGGTTTTGCTATTCCCGATATGCGAGTTGGATTTAGTGCATCGTATGGTGCATGGAAGGCAAAGGTAGATATGGGATATGCGTATGGAAAGGTGAACATGAAGGATGTATTCATTCAGTATAACTTTGATAAAGATGCGTCAGATTTCCTGCGTGCCGGATATTTTATCCATCAGTTTGGTTTGCAAAGTGCTACTAGCTCTTCTTTTAAGATCTCGATGGAAGAGCCTGCAAGTAATCAGGCTTTCAACAATTCGCGTATGATTGGTTTGATGTATCAGCATACAAGAAGTAAATTCCTGGGAACTTTGAGCTTCTTTACAGAATCGGATGCTATGAAAATGACGTCCGACAAATTGGGAAATCAAGGTGTAGGAATGATGACCCGATTGGTATATAAGCCATTCTGTGAACCGGGAAAGATATTTCATGTCGGACTTTCTGGAGCGTTTGAAACACCTCGTTATGATTCGGATGCAGAATTGAGTCATCATGCGTATACTTTGTCGACTACCTTCCCGACACGAATTGCTAAGGTCGTTGCTCAGGAAGCGGTTATTGATGATGCCAAAATGTTATACAAATTTACTCCGGAACTCAATGCCGCAATAGGACGTATCGGACTGGAAACTCAGTATTTCTATGTAAATGTTAACAGAAAAGATAAGCCTAATTACAAGGCAAGTGGTGCTTATGGAACGATCCGTGCACTTGTAAAAGGTAAGAATTATAAGTACTCTGACTTGGATGGAGGTATTGCTACTCCTGATCCGGGAGCTATGGAGGTTGTTCTTTCGTATAACTATACAGATATGTCTGATCATAAAGCAGAAATTCTGGGAGGAAGACTGAATGACTGGTCGGCTACATTCAACTACTATATCAATAAGTATATGATATGGCGTGTTCGCGGCTCTTACACTACTACAACCGACAGAATCAATACTCCGAATACAAAACTGGCGCTTATTGAAACACGTTTGCAGATAAAATTCTGATAGAAGTAGAGAATTTGTAATTATAGTTTGTAGTTTTGACAAATAAAAACTGTATTATGAGAAATCTAAATAAGCTGTCGTTATTAATACTGGTATTTGCCTGCCCTGTGTTTGTGTGGGCTCAAACCAAACGCTCACCCGAATTTAAAGAAAAATATACCTTAAAAGAAGTAGTTGTTCTTAGTCGTCATAATATCCGCTCTCCGTTGTCTGACAACGGGAGCGCTTTAGGAAAATTAACTCCTCACCAATGGACAAAGTGGAGTTCAGCTTCTAGTGAACTCACTTTGAGAGGAGGAGTTTTGGAAACAATGATGGGACAATTTTTCCGTAAATGGCTGGTTGATGAAGGATTATTTACTGAAAATTATGTACCGAGTGTGGATGAAGTAAACATCTACGCCAATAGTATGCAGCGCACAATTGCAACAGCGCAATACTTTTCTTCAGGATTTATGCCAGTAGCCAACCTGGCTATTCATCATCGATACACTCCGAGCAAGATGGATCCGGTATTTTTCCCTCGCCTGACAAAAGTAAGTGACTCCTTCTGCGAAGAAGCAATGTCTCAAATTGCAGCAATGGGAGGCAAAAACGGAATAAGAGGAATTAATGAGAAACTCGAAGACTCATACCAAATTCTGGCAGATGTTCTTGACCTGAAAGATTCACCTGCTTGTAAAGCTGGAGAAACTTGTGCCTTTGATGATTATGATACTCAAATTATATTGAAAAAAGGAGAGGAGCCTGCAATGAAAGGTTCTCTGAAGCTTGCCAATTCAGCATCTGACGCTTTTATCTTGCAATATTATGAAGAGACTGATGCAAGAAAAGCTTCATTCGGACATGAAATCTCTAATTCTGACTGGGAAAAGATTGCCCGAGTAAAGGATGTATATGGGGATGTACTTTTTACAGCACCTATTGTAGCTTATAATGTGGCACATCCATTACTTGTATACATAAATGATGAACTTAATTCAGAAGCTCGAAAATTTACTTTCTTATGTGGACATGATTCAAATATTGCAAGTGTGAATGCTGCTTTGGAAGTGGAAGATTATGAATTACCTAATTCCATCGAAAAAAAGACTCCAATTGGTTGTAAGTTGGTATTTGAAAAATGGCTGGACAAAGAAGGAAATGAGTTTATTTCAATCAATCTGGTATATCAGAGCACTGAACAATTGAGAAATTTGGAAATGCTCGACAAGGAAAACTCTCCTATGGTTTATCAGTTACAACTGAAAGGGCTAGATTTGAATTCTGATGGATTGTATTCATTTAAAGATGTTTGTACTCGTTTTGAAAAAGCCATCACTGCTTATGACGATATTAAATGATTAACTTTTACATAAGTTTCTTTCTAATTTGTAGAGAAGGGGGTAATCGTTCTTACGGTTATCCCTTCTTTTTATAAATGCTTCATTAAATATAACTTATTTATAGTATAATGAGTTATAATTGCATCTATATTTTTAGAGTATTGACTTCCTGTTTAACTAATTCTCTAAGAGCATAAGGTAAAATCTGAAGGGTGTATTGAAGCCTGTTTATCTATAGGAAAAGTTTTAGGATACGCAAAGGATACGCACAAAACCTCAAAAGTGAGGTTTATATCCTTTTTTTTAATCTATAAATCAGAGAAATTAGCTTGTGAATCAGTGACTAAAATACGCTAATTATCAGTATATTAGCCTTTAACCAAAGAAGAGCGGTAAGCGGGACTCGAACCCGTGACCCTTAGCTTGGGAAGCTAATGCTCTTCTTCGGCTCCCAAAAGTTTCACTTTCGGGAGCTACCAACTGAGCTACAACCTTTTATCCACTCTTTCTGATAAATTAGTATTTAGGTTTTACAAAACTGGTTTAACTCTTGGTTTAACTCAATAAGTTAACGAGAAGTATTCAACAATAAATTAATAATCTCATGCGGCTAAGACCGCATTACAAATATAGAAATTATAAACCGTACAGGCAATCAATCGATAATCTTTATATCTTGGAATGAAATGTTCAACCTTCTACGAAGAAAAGATATTTCAATATTCTCACCCAATAAAAAACAGCATAAGAGTTTATTAAGCTCAAATGCCGTTTTTACATATAAAATTTAATTTGGCTATTTATTCATATAATCCACTATTTGCCTAAACACTTCACCAGCCATGAATCCAGCAGCAGGTAATCCCTCCTTATTGATAGAAACAATAATAGAATATTGAGGATTATCAGCAGGGAAATAACCACAGAACTCTACAATATAGCTTCCATTTTCAAGTTGTAAAGTGCCTGTCTTTCCAGCTACCTGTACTTTCTCTGATTTTGCAGATTGTCCTAAACCGTCAGTTACCACATATTTTAATGCTTGCTTTAGGCTATCAGTATTTGCCTTATTTGCTATATCCCCATTCTTGGCAATATCATTATATAGAGTAAGCATTTCTAGAGTATTCAGACTATCTAAATTAATTTCCATCTTCTTTAACTGGGCTTGATATGCCTGTTCACTACCAAAAGCCTTTTCTATTGTTTTATAAACTGCAATCTCTGAACTTACAGCTAATCCCTGTTGGATAGTGATTGTACCATATCCACCTCTATGCCAATTATGGTCTTTTATCTCTACTTCATTTGTAGAATAAATTCCATTGCCAACATTTACTGTATCTGATAATTTGACTTTACCTGTTTCCAGTGCAGCCAATATAGATATAGGTTGTATCAATCCCAAAGTTTGTGTTTGAGGTAGATTCTCACTTAGTTGGTAGTTTGCACTATCTTTTCTTTCAAGTCCTATCATAGCTTTTATTTGCCCTGTCTGGACTTCCATGATTATGGCTTGACCAGATAAGGCATTTAGTTCTGATAGTTTATTTTCTAAGATAAAGGTAACTTTAGATTGTAAAGTTCTGTCTAAGTTAGAAATGTACGTAGTTTCCTTTTCTTGTAAATCACAGCTACAAATTCCACCTAACAATGTTAGATATAAGATTATTATTTTCATTGCATTTTTATTTTACCAAATTATTATAAGAGTATCACTTAACTCCCATAAAACAGTAAATTGCTGTCCCTGTGGTAACTCATTAAATCCAACCATAAGAAATTTCATGTTAGTTTTTATATTCTTAGGAGTATTTTCGCTATTCATTACAGTATTCCATGCAGATTCAAAATCATATCCTTCACATTTCTGTTGTACCCATCCATTTTCTCCCTTTGAATTTAACAGAGGTTTTATTCTGTCCCAGATTTTTCCAGAGTGATATTCAAAAGCCTTTAATCTAACAGACAATATTTCATTATTATCATATTCCTTAACAACATCAAACTTTACATTTACAGTAAGCATGTGCATATTCTCTACATCAACTAATAAAGCATCTCCTTTGATATATTCTTCTGTTCTTATATTCTGTGCAGTGCTATTCAATGCAGTGATAAAAATAAACAATAGCAATAACCCATATTTTTTCATAAAGTTTATATTTAAATAATTATACTGTATTAGAACTTAGAATTCTGTTTATCAATTATTCTATTTGATATAATTTCTATTTATGAGAATTGATTATCATTTAAATCTTGAGCGTACTTCTTTGTCTATTTCACGTAATTCCTTTTTTAGGCTTTTTAATTCTTGGTGTTCTTCCCAGCTCATATTTCTATTGTATTCATCTTTTTCTTCTTTTGTCAATTTTCTTTCTTCAAATTCTATTCTTTCCTTAAATTCTTTACGCAATTGGTTAAACTCTTCTTCTGATTTGACATCGTTAATATTATTAATGTATTCCCTAACTAAATCCTTTTGTTTTTCCATAGATTTTTCTGTTTTAGAGCCACAACTAAAACACCCTAAAACCATTGCTAGAATCAAAATATTCTTTTTCATAATATAATGAATAATGCTCACCTATTCCCAGTGGATAAGCAATAAATAAAAAGCATCGGGGAACTTATAATCAAACTACTATCTGATTATCAATGCTCATAATTTCCTTGCAAATATATTAATATTATTCTTGTCAAATAAACATAAAAGGAATGAAAGTATATAAAACCCCGATTTTTAACAGTTTTAAAAAAGTTAAGGACTTATATAGTTTTCATACGGCTATATCTTTGGCTATTTACCAACTGCTATTTCCAGTATGGATTATAAGACTTAAGGTGATTCTAAAGTTTAAAAACTTATGGATTTGACCTGTTACTATAAGGCTGAAATGCCAAACATAAATAATCAGGCTTTAGGCATATCTGGAGTTTAAAATTTAGGTAGGACAAACCTTGATTGGGGTATATAAAGCTAACCTTGTTCTTGATTTGTCCTACCTGTAATTTAGAAGCTTAAAGATTCATAAGTCTGCAATATTTCTTCCTGTCTTAATCCTAAGTATCTTTTAGTAATGGCAACAGAACTATGATTGAAAAGTTCCATCAGTTTTACTAATGCCAGCTCTGAATTTTCACTATTCATATTGTAGACCTGTCTACCAAAAGTCTTTCTAAGTGAATGGCAGGAAAAGTTTTTAATCTTTAGCTTGTATTTCTTCTTCACTTCTTTAAGAATGATATTTATTCTCTGGACTGAAAAGACTGTACCTTTCTGACTTACTAAGACAGGTGCATTTATTCCAACTGGGTTTATATGCTCGTAACATTCTCTGATATGTTCCTGTAGCTGGGGATTCAGTCTTATAGTTCTTTGCTTTCCTGTCTTTTTCTCAATTACAGTAAATTCGTCAATATCTATTATCTGCTTCCATCTTAAAGTCAGAATATCAGAAATTCTTAATCCTGTGAAACAACCTAAAGCTATAAGAAGTGATATTTTATAATTATCATCTTTTGCCAGTTTCCTAATAAGATTCATTGCATCTGACCAAACAAGATAGTCTGCTGTTGTGCTTGAATATTTAAGTGACATAATGTTCTGTTTTATAAGTAAATGAATAAAAGTGAATATTAATTTTGAGTTGGATTTACTAACTCCTTGATTTATAAGGAAACATTCACTAATTATCAAAGTGAATATTATAAAGTAAGGACACCCAACTAAAATATTGAGTGCCCTTGTTTATGCTACAGCATTCCTTCATCTGCAAAACTGTAGTATTCTGTATCTGAAAGGATGATATGGTCTAAGATTTTTATCCTCATAAAATTTGATGCTTCCCTTACCTGTTTAGTAAGCCTTATATCCTCTGGGCTTGGCTTTAAGTTTCCACTTGGATGATTATGTGCCAGAATCAGAGCTACGGAATTAGTAAGTAATGCAGCTTGCATAATTAATCTGACATCAGCACAAGTTTCTGTGATTCCTCCCTCTGAAATTAGAGTATATCCTAAAATCTGATTGGCTTGATTTAGGAACAGGACTTTGAAATATTCCTTGTAGCATATAGTTCCTTTCTTATATGTGGAAAGCATATATTTATAAGCATCCTCTGAGCAGGTTACTTTTTGCTGATTCTTGAATTTGGGGTTGTAGGAAAGCTTCACTTCTCCTACTTTATAATCTATATTCATAATATGTAATGTTTAATGGTTAGTAGAAATGAAAAAAGGACAACTAACTTAATAGCTGTCCTTTCTTCAATATTAGTAATATGTGTGTTATTTCTTGGAATAATGGTATCTCATAGAGAATATGTAAACCTCTATTATGTCATCATGCACGGAGTAAACAACTCTATGCTCTGCATTGATTCTTCTTGACCATTTTCCTGCCAGTTCATATTTAAGCGGTTCTGGTTTTCCTATTCCTGTGTATGGGTGTGCGGCAATATCTTCCAATAAGTTTTTGATTTTATTCAATATTGCTTTGTTACCGCTTTGGGCAAAGTATAGGTATTCTTTTCTAGCCTGTTCTGATAATGTTATTCTGTACATGCTACACGTTTTAAGAAGTCCTCTATGCTTTCACCTTCATTCTGGGATATAGAATTACCGTTCTTAATATCCTCTTCACCTTTATGTATTGCTTCCATTGTATCGGGTGACGACATGATGTATTCCGTTTCCTTTAGAGAGTTATATTCATCCAAAGAAATCATCACTACTCCTTTGCCATTCCCACGATTGACAACTACGGTATCATAATCGTCAATGACCGCATCAATGTAGCTTTTCAAGTTGGCTCTTAAATCTGTGTAATTGGCTGTTCTCATAAATCCTCCTTTGTTATAATGCAAAGATATGTACTTATTTGCGTACTTACAAATATAAACGGTTAATTATTTGATATTTAAGAAAAGGACACTCATTAAGAATGCCCTTTTCTCTCTCAATCAATAAAGCTCATTTAATCAATGAACCATTTATATCTCTCATCACCATGTAAAGCTGAATTGATTCCTAAAGCCATTTCTGTAGCATTAAGAGAACGGTCTAAGAATGAATCAATATAGCTTGACTTGTTGGCTCCAGTGAGTAAATTATAGAATTTCCACATATTAAGCTCACTTCCAAAGCTACCAAAGTTTTCATCGTTGATGTATGCTTTTGCTACACTGTTTATCTGCGTATCAGTAAGCAACATTCTGGGTAATGCTTTCTGGTAGCCTGTTGGCAAGCATTGATAAAGTCGCATTCTACCTATTATCTGGCAGAACTGGTGTTCACTCATGGAAGTGTTGCCTAACTGCTGCATCAGATAAATATGTTTGGCAGGATTGTAGTTACTGAAAAGTTCCAGTGCTGCACGATATAATTCTGTAGTATTGCTTACCCTTAAATCATCCTTGTAACCATCAGTAAAGATGCACATGTTACAGCAAACTTGATTTTTGAATCCGATAGCCAAACGGAAAAGTTCAGGAACTTTCTTTGAATATAGATTCATCTGGTTGTAAGCTCTTACTCCTACGATGGAGAGATTCAGCTTGTTTCCTCCTACCATTTCATAAATAGTTGGAACGTCAATGCTAAAAGCTGCCCTTTCATAGTAGATGGTTTTATCAGATTCCAAAAGCTGATTGGCTGGTTTGTGGATTGCTTCTGGGATTCTTCCTTTAATAATGTGGCTTGCTCTGATTGTGGCTTGTTCCACCTTTTCACCACTAAAGAAAGATTGTGCTGCATCCTGTATTGTTTCCACAAACTGAGCATGATTGATTGTAAGTTCATTGTCTTTAGAGAACACTGGAGTAATGCAATCATTCTTTAAATGATTCAATGTTACTTCCTGTGTGTTGGCTTCGATAAAATGATTGGCTGGCTTTACTGGCTCGTCCATGATAATGGTAGCTTCTTCTGCATATTCACCCAAATTCATTCTCTCACGATTCTGTGCCATAGCTGGCATAATAACTAAATTTCTCATAATGATAAATTGTTTAAATGATTATTGATTGAATTAACTTCAGAGCAATGAATCGCCCATGAAGCAATGAATTGCTTCGATTCCCTCTTGGTACGATTACAAATACTCTTGGTACATTTATAGGTGTGATACGATTAGGCTATTTATATTATCTATGTATTTGTGTATCATCCTATAAAGTCTATCAATGATGTGAGGTGAATAGTAAAATTTATAATGAATCTGGGGGTGGGCAGGTGTCTGCTAATTTTCATTTTTCCTTTACTTGGTATGAGGGGGTATAAAATTGGGGTATGGTATTTCGTACAACATTTTTAGGATTGGGGTTATAAAGCTTATTTTTCACCTTAAATGTTGTACCCATTAAAAAAACAGACTATATGTACCTATAAAGTGGATTTAGGGTAGGATGAGGGGAAAAAGCTATTTGTATTAATTATATAATATAATAGTTGTTTTCCCCTCTGATAGGGTTATTTGTGTTTTATAATGAACTTAGGTATGAATTTAGGAGCCAGCTCTGCTGTATTGGGGATTCTTTGATGTTTAAAATCAGTTTCTAATATGTATTCTTCACCTTTAAGAATCAGTTTGTCATTATGAATATCTATAAGGTCTTTCAACTTCAATTCAATAATGTATTTTTCATAGGTCTTTTTATCCATTTTTAGTTTCTCAATAATGTTGTTTTTGGATAGTTCAATATCAGCAAATCTGGATAATAGAACTAACTGCATGAAAAAGCCTATATATTCTGATTCAAGTTCAATTCCAATAATCTTTCTTGAAAAGGTAACGCATTTTAGTTCCATAGGTGGAATGTGGTATATGCACCGTTTGGTCTTATTCTCGAATCCGTTATCCAGATAGTAATGCTTGATTCGTAAGAAGTCTTTAAACTGACTATTGAAATTGCTTAAACTATCTCCTGTGATTCTTTTCAGTTCATCTAAAGTCTTGCGTACATTGTAGTGTTTATCTCTGAATAATGACAGGCAGAAAAATCTAAAGATATTGGCAGATTTGAAATGTGGCAGCATGGAATAATTAATCGTTGCTCTGTTCTCGCAATTTGTTGGTATTAATCTTTTCTTCATATTCATTAGTAGCTGATTGAACATTATAAGTAAACCTTAAATCTTTCTTTTCACGTTCCATCTTATAATAGTAGGCTGTGCCAAAATAAATCTTGGCTTCCTTTCGGTTGTTGAACTTCTTTCCAGTTGGCAAATGAATTATCATATCAATTCAAGCATTAGTAAGTTAATAAGCCAGTTTCTGTAATGAGATATAATAGGTAGTAACTTTTCCATTTTTCTTTCTCCTTGTCTTTAGATAGTTATTAATATTAGCCCATAAACCTATATGAACTCTGTTATCTTTTACTCCTTGTCTTAGTGCTTTTTCTCTGATTTGCTCATAAGTAAATTCCTGCATTTTAGAAATATTGAATGGTTTGTAAATAGAGAATCTTGTTAGTGGAATTATCTGTTTGAGGTAGTATAAAGATAGTTACTTTATAGGTGGGGAACTAATCTTGGGTTCACTACTTATAAAAGATAGGTTTAGCGGTATCTCAGATAATTCTATAAGGTAGGACAAAAGTGTAATGGGGTATAAAAAGAGGAACTTTGTTCGTTTTTGTCCTACCTGTAATTATAATAGTTCAGCTCTTAGGAAATATCCACGTTCTCGTTTTTTCCCGATTCTGCATGGAACTGTATCAAAGTAATTATTAATGGTTTCACCACGGATGCTTTTATGAGGATGGATATTCAACATTTCAAAGATTCGGGTCAGTTCAGAAACTATCTGTGAGCATTTGTATTTGTAACCAGTCTTGAAACTGTTCTTTATCAGTTTGACTGTTGTATTACCTTGCATCCGTTTAAGAATAATGGCTTCGTTCATGCGTTTTTGGGAATAATCCATTTCTATGATTGAATCCAAACCTAAAAGTTCGTATGCTTCTATTAATAAGGAATCAATTTTTCTCATTTCGTTTATAAAGTCCAAGTCAAATTCAGATAGCGGTTCTTTCAGTTCGGAAAGAATGGCTACCATTTTCTTGCGTTTCTCTTTGACTGTCATTTTAGAACCTTGAAGTAATAGTTGGCTAAAGTCCTTAAACTGATAGATATATCCTGTACAGGATGGGCGGAACATGTAACAGGCATAATATAGGGATATGATTCTGTCGCTGTCATGGTAACTGCCTGTTACCAGCTTGTCATTGGTATCATTATCAATGGCAAAATAGTTTTTCTTTCCATCTGGATAAAGCATCCTGTTGAATGGAAGTGAACGCATGGCTTCTCCGAAAGCATTCCTTTCTGTTTCGGATGCTGCACTGTTATATAATGTTCGGATTGTATTGTATGCGTGTTCCTGTGCAAACTGGTGTATTCTAATTTCTTCCGTAGTCATTATTGGTAGATTATTGTCTGTCGTATAAATATGTGTAAGTGTAGATAATCCGTTACGGAAACGGCCTGCAATCTGTACACAATCCGTATTAATATCAAGTATGGTATATGGTGATGCCTTTATATCAGTAAGCATTACAACATGTGGGGTATAATCCACTTCCAAGTCAAAAGCATTATAAAACCTGCTTGTGAAGAAATTGAACTTTCTCATTCTGTCAGATTTCCATTCATCATAGGCATTGTTGAATTCAAGTTCGTTCTTTAGCTTCTGTACACTTTTAGGCGCACAGAATATGGAGGATTCGTTCTGGATTCCCAACTCTTTTATTAATGAATGGCTATAGTCAACCAGATTAATAAAGAAACATATTGGGGAATCATTATGTTGCTCCAGATAATCTTGGATGCTTTGCAGTGTATTGTTGGTATGAATTAATGTAATATCCTGTTTGTAGTTATAGTCAGCATCAATAGTGACAGTTCTGAAACCTTGTGCTTTGAAACGAGGGTCTGAGAATGCAATCGGTGTTGCCGAGACCAGAGCTTTCTGTTTAAAAAGGAAGAAATCATTCATAGGTAGGACTATGTTATCTCTGTAATCCACATCTTTTACTAACAGATGGGATTCGTCCATCAAGCAAAAGAAATGGGAATAGAGGTCTATTCCTGTATTGTTGGCAGCCTGTTTGATTTTGGGAAAGCTTTCTGGAGTAGTCATAAGTTTATGGTATTTGTATGGCTCTTGCAGGTAATCGGTTATTTTATCGACTGAAACACCTTCGTAAACTCCGAACACTTTAAAATCTTTGTCTGATTTTGCACATTTTCCTTGAATGACAGGAACATTAGGCTCTATCAGTATAGAGGGTCTGGGAGAATGGATTTCCAGATAGGTAGCTCCAATGCCAGGAAATTTTTTGGCAAGATTAATGTTTGATTCTATTTGTGGCATTATATTGGATAGCTTCTGTCCTTTACTGATAATGTATTGGTTCATATATTGTTGGAGTTTAGATATTCTACGATTGGGTGTGTCAGTCTGATTCTGAAATAGATTTTCCCGAATTTGAAAACAGCTATAAGGTTTATGTATGGTTGGGTTTCTCTTAGAAAAGGAATCCTGTAGATTTTGTATTTCTTGTCAACTAATTCTTTAAGGGCTGTGGTCTGGAAATCGGGTAATGATTCTTCCTGTAATGGAAAGACTCTGAAATCATCGGGATTTCCAGTTTCCAGATAATTAATAATCCAGTTCCAAGATGCTGTATTTAGCATGTATTTTAACCTTGACATATCTGAGTTGCTTATCCAAGCACAAGGAGTATCATCAACTCTGATTGACAGATTTTTCTTTTGTTCCATCAGTTGTTTTACTTGCAGATGGGCTGCTTCATTATCGTATACTGGAGGTAGTATAATGTTCATGCTATTATGTATTGATAAAAGGAGAGAGGTTTTACCCTCCCTCCAAAATTGAATTCCGATTATGCGGTGAGAGCTTTGTTCAATAGTTCTTCAATGTGTTCATCCCTTTTAAGGTAGAAATGTATATCATAATGGAATCCGATAGAGAAAACAGCATGAAGAAATCTGTCACCGTTTGAGCTTATGAAATCATCTTCAATCTTTAAGTGATATGAGGATTCCATGAATTTTTCAAACATTTCCAATTCAAAATTTGTCGAGGTTTCTTCTATTGTGTTGTTACCTTCCGTTTGGAATGCATGGATTGGTTTCAAGTTACTGCCCATTGCTGAAATGACCGCATTGATAAGTTCACCGTTTGCAATGGTTGTAAGTTCCTCTTTTATCAATCTGCCTTTCTTATCTCTGTAAGTTAATGTAACTGTAATGGCAGGCATATTGTTGAGTGTCTTGAATCGTAAACGGATTTCTGTTGGAATTCTTAGCATACCGTTTAAGAATCTGGTTACAAATACTGTATCAATAGTGTTATTTACTAAAACTTGGTTCTCAGCTATGCTCTGTTGTAAAATTTGGATATTCATCTTTTTATAGTTTAAAGTATTAATAATTCATGTAATCTGTAACTTGGCGCCTTATTGTTACTGATTACTTTGCAAAGGTGAGAACTTTTGGAAAGATTAAGGGAGAGTAAAATTTTGAGGATTTTGGTTCTCTCTTAACTTGCCGCCTTGCAAGTCCTGTCCCTTTGACGCTACAAAGATAGAGAGATGCCATTGGGATATGAGAGAGTAAAAAATAAGGGAGATGTTACTCTCCCTTAGATAAGTCGTTGATTATTAATAAATATTGTAAATCTTGTTTCGTGCTTTCCAGTTAAAATTTTTATTTTTGCTTAAATAACCCTTTAGCGTTGTTTTGTCATTCAGAAAATCTTCATTTTCTGATATTTCAGTGAGGTATATAAGTTGTGATATTAAAAATGTGATATTATAGGGACTTTTTTTATCGGGGTTATATTGGGTATGAACATAGAGTGTTGTTCTAAAAAACAGTCGGAATATTTTGGCAAACAAACATATCCGTTTAGTTGAACTTAAAGTCGTTGGCTGTTTATCTGTATAATATCTTGTCATTTCTATATTATCATCCCTATTTTCATCAAGTAAATCTTTTGGTTCTAAAGCATCTTGATTTTTTTGACAACATAATAGTATAAATTTAATAGTATTGGGAGAATTAATTGTATGTACAGTTTTTCCGTTTACCTGTAAAGATAAGGTTAGTTCTTGTTTAAATGTAATATGTTCGGTAAGAGGATTTGCATTTGGATTATCTTCATATTTAGATATGATTTCTGATAATTGTTTAATTTCATCAGCAGGTGTATTCTTATATTCATAGACTTGCCAACTCAAACCGTTCACATAATCCCATATAAACAACAGAGCAAACCAAAACTTATCAACATCTATACCAAAGGCTGAAATGGCAGTTTGAATTTCTTGATTGCTTTTATATTCTTTGTATGTAAGTGGCATTTCTATCAGTCTTTCATTGTACCTTTTCTTGAATATTTTTATAGCTTTACTCCCATCTAAAATTAAATCATCTGTCACCATTGGTTTTGCAGGGTGTATTTTCATTGCAAAATCCCAAACATAATCCAGTACTATATCTTCTTTGGTTGTATCAGAATCATAGTAAACAGCATCTAAATTAGTGAACTTATCTATTGGTTGCATATTCTTAATCTTATGGTTTATAGGCAAAGTTAAAAAAGAAAATCCCACTCACAATAACTGCAAGTGGGATAATCATTTTAAAGTAAATTCTTCATTGCATCGTCCATCTGTTCATTATCAAAGCTATCAAGGTATATTTGGGTGGTTGCTAAATCTGAATGCCCTAACGCTTCACTTATCAATGCTATGTTTACTCCAGATTTTTTAAGAACACTGGCAAATGAGTGGCGAGCAACATAGGTTGTAACGTTAGCTTCAACCCCAAGTTGTGCTGCAAGCAGTTTTAGGTTTTTATTGACTTTGCCAAGTAGCTTGTGTATTCTGTTCTGTTTCTGTAAGGCGGTTTTGTGAACCTTACTATCCAAAATCGGAAATAAATATCCTCTGCCTGTTTTTGAATATTTCTCTATTATCCGCATGGCTTCCTGTGGTATTCCTATCTTTATTTGTTTTCCTGTTTTCTGACGGATATAATGCAGCCTACCACTTTGAATATTCTCATGTGTTAAATTAGCTATATCTGTAAAATTGATTCCACCACATAGATAGCTGAAAATAAAAATATCTTTACTCAACTCAATATACTGCCGCTTCCCCATAGGTTGAACTTCTGTTTTAAACTTCAGTACGTCAGTTTTAGCAATAGCTCTTTTTGGAGTTGTAGTATTGAACTTGTTGATTTTATATTCATTAAAAGGATAATCAGAAACTCGAGCACATTTGGCATTGATAGCTTTATTGTATGTACTCCGTAAGGTACGAAACATCAAACTGATAGTTGTATCTTTATTACCTTTAGAGCGTAACCACTTTTCATATTTAGTTAGCCATATAGTATCAATATCACTAAATGGAATATTAAGTTTTCCTTTAGTAAAAGTTTTAATAGAGTTTAAAGATGCCTTATATATAAGACGGTTTCCACATTTATCTTCGCAAGCATATTGCTCTATTAAATTACAATAAAACTCCTCTACTGTTTTCAATGTAAACGTGACACAGTCTTTATTCAATAAGGTTGCAACGGTATAATCTTTCTGCTCACAAGTTAGCTGTAACATGCGCTGCTGAAATTCCATCTGCTTATTGAGAATAATTTTCTGAATATATTCCTTATTGGGACAACATGCTTTAAGTGTATTTTTCTTAAAGTCCCAATATTTAGGATTTACTGATATTCCTAAACTTTGGTATTTCTTTTTACCGTCTTTACAAATGCGAAGCATTAAAGGGTGTTCGCCATTAGATAAAATCTTAGATGTGTAACATACGACATTTACAGTTGCATTCATCGTTTTTTGGTTTAACTCTCGGTTTAACTCACATGGTTAAACTATAGGTAAAACCAGCTTATTTCAAAACAAAAAATCAGAAGCTTATATCAAATAAACTCCTGATTATCAACGAGAGCGGTAAGCGGGACTCGAACCCGTGACCCTTAGCTTGGGAAGCTAATGCTCTTCTTCGGCTCCCAAAAGTTTCACTTTCGGGAGCTACCAACTGAGCTACAACCTTTTATCCACTCTTTCTGATAAATTAGTATTTAGGTTTTACAAAACTGGTTTAACTCTTGGTTTAACTCAATAAGTTAACGAGAAGTATTCAACAATAAATTAATAATCTCATGCGGCTAAGACCGCATTACAAATATAGAAATTATAAACCGTACAGGCAATCAATCGATAATCTTTATATCTTGGAATGAAATGTTCAACCTTCTACGAAGAAAAGATATTTCAATATTCTCACCCAATAAAAAACAGCATAAGAGTTTATTAAGCTCAAATGCCGTTTTTACATATAAAATTTAATTTGGCTATTTATTCATATAATCCACTATTTGCCTAAACACTTCACCAGCCATGAATCCAGCAGCAGGTAATCCCTCCTTATTGATAGAAACAATAATAGAATATTGAGGATTATCAGCAGGGAAATAACCACAGAACTCTACAATATAGCTTCCATTTTCAAGTTGTAAAGTGCCTGTCTTTCCAGCTACCTGTACTTTCTCTGATTTTGCAGATTGTCCTAAACCGTCAGTTACCACATATTTTAATGCTTGCTTTAGGCTATCAGTATTTGCCTTATTTGCTATATCCCCATTCTTGGCAATATCATTATATAGAGTAAGCATTTCTAGAGTATTCAGACTATCTAAATTAATTTCCATCTTCTTTAACTGGGCTTGATATGCCTGTTCACTACCAAAAGCCTTTTCTATTGTTTTATAAACTGCAATCTCTGAACTTACAGCTAATCCCTGTTGGATAGTGATTGTACCATATCCCCCTCTATGCCAATTATGGTCTTTAAGCTCTCTGCCATGAATTTGGTAGATACCATTTCCAGTATCAACCTTATCACTCAACTTCACCTTACCGGTTTCTAAAGCTACCAATAGCGATATTGGGTGCATCAGACCAGTAGACTGCCATACAGAGAAGTTCTCACATGATTGGTAGTTCGTACTGTCTTTCTTAGTAAGTCCAACTAAAGCCTTAATTTGCCCTGATTGAACTTCCATTACTATAACCTGCCCAGATTGGGCATTTATCTCTGATAACTTGCTTCCCAATATGGCAGTAGCATTAGTTTGTAATGTACTGTCTATGGTGGAAATAGTTTCTGTAGCTTGCTGCTTGGATTGACAGGAGACTAATCCTATCATTATCGTTGAAATTAATAATCTACTCTTCATTATATTATGCGTTTTACTTATATTGGTTACTTCTTATCAAGCTTACCCATATCTCTCATCTTCTTAATTATACGTTCTTTAAAATAAGAAGGCAGAAGTCCTAATGTAACTATCCATATAAAGAATCCCACACAAATACCTACAGATATTATACCAATATGTTGTTCCAACGAGATATGTTGGGATTCATCACTTGCATATGCGAAGTAAATGATAGTTATAGGAAATCCCAATAGCCCAATAAATGATAATAATTGGAGAATTTGATAAATAATACTATTATCAAGTTCCTCTTGAATTAAAATATCTTCTTGAATTTGCTTATCTATGGAAGTACCCTTTATCTTATCAACATAAATGGTTTTAGAGACTTCACTATTCTGGTTATAGCACTGGAGAGTGACAGTAAGATATTCCCCTTTTATCCTCTTCACTATTATCGATTTACCTCCAGTATAACCAACATTGTCATATAGTTTCTTACTATATCCATTATCTATGATAATATTGGCTAGACAAGGGATAGCTGAATACCATGAAAGAGTTATAGTATCTCCTTCGTTGATTTCATTCTTTGAGCATGTAATCTCAATATCACTAAGTTCTAATGACTGCTCTGATAAATCTTCTTCATTATTATAAATAAATTCGTCAGATTCTGTATAATGTGTACGTAAATAGTCGTATGCTTCCTGTACCTCTTGAAATCTCTCTTTAAAGAAGTTATCCCCATTATGCTTGTCTGGATGAAACTTCACTACATATTCCCTGTATGCAGCTTTAATTTCATTCAAAGTTGCACCTTCTTCCAATCCTAATATTTGATAGTAGTTCTTCATCTTCTTCTAATTGAAACCTAATATTTACTATTTATAATAGGTTATTACAAAGTCCATAATAATTAAATAATCCAGTAATGAATATGATGAAGAGCAAAGTGAAGATC
>OGKY01000328.1_pt1 | contig 27289 bp, 24 predicted proteins | sample 1572731 | NCBI WGS metagenome assembly OGKY01 (sample SAMEA2581924, study PRJEB24529) | metagenome | biome: Human gut stool | place: China | collected 2011
GTTTTGTCGGAGCTCAGTCCCGAACAGGTTGCAATGGCAATTGCCTCCGATGACCTCAAAACAATTACAAGAGCACAGGGAATAGGCAAAAAAATTGCACAGAGAATTGTTCTTGAACTCAAGGACAAGCTTGCAAAAGCGGCTAAAGAGGACAGTTCCTTTGCACAGGCGGCACAGAACAGCGTGAATGTTTCAGCGGGAAATGTTCCGAAAGCAATCGAGGCACTCGGAGTTTTGGGCTATTCTCCGTCGGATGTTTCGCCCGTACTCGCAACACCCGACAGCGCCTTGCCTGTTGAACAGCTTATTTCACTCACATTAAAACAGATGGGAAGACAGTAATATATGAGTAAAATGGAATTCTCGGATGAATTTGATTTTGAAAACAGAATAACCGATACTTCCGAAATTCCCGAAGATACGGCAGAGAGCGACAACCCTCTGCGGCCGAAAACACTTTCGGAATACATAGGACAGGAAAAGGCAAAGGAAAACCTCAAGGTTTTTATCGAGGCGGCAAAAATCAGAGGCGAAACCCTTGACCATGTACTGCTCTACGGCCCTCCGGGACTCGGTAAAACAACTCTTTCGGGAATCATTGCGAATGAACTCGGTGTGTCAATGAGAATAACCTCAGGCCCTGCAATCGAAAAGCCGGGCGACCTTGCGGCATTGCTTACCAACCTTAACGAGGGCGATGTGCTTTTTATTGACGAAATTCATCGCTTATCAAAAACGGTAGAAGAGATTCTGTACTCAGCTATGGAAGATTATGCTCTGGATATCATTATTGGTAAAGGTCCGAGTGCGCGCAGTGTGCGTTTAGATTTGCCAAAGTTTACTCTTATTGGTGCTACAACACGTTTAGGGGCTATTGCAGCGCCTTTGCGTGATCGGTTTGGTGTACAGTGTCGGCTGGAGTTTTACAAGCCTGATGAATTACAGTTTATTATTACACGTGCTGCTGAGATTTTAGGTGTTGAGATCGCTGCTGACGGAGCAGAGGAAATTGCACGCCGCAGTCGCGGAACTCCGCGTGTAGCGAATCGTTTGTTAAAGCGCGTGCGCGATTTTGCACAGGTGTCAGGTGCTGCGGTTATTACTGGACAAATGGCAGATGAAGCTTTAGCACGCTTAGAGGTTGATCGTTATGGCCTTGACCGCAATGATCGACGCATTCTTCAAACGATTGTTAAAACATTTTGCGGTGGACCTGTTGGTATTGAAACCATTGCGGCTGCAGTAAGTGAGGAAACAGATACTATTGAGGATGTAATTGAGCCATATCTTATGCAATTGGGGCTGCTTCAGCGTACACCGCGGGGGCGGATTGCCACACGTGAAACGTATCGTTATTTGGGAGTGCCTTTCCCGGAAAAGGGATGATGTGATGAAACTGCTATTGCACGCCTGCTGCGGACCTTGTGCATGCTATCCTGCAGAGAAGCTGTTGGTTGACGGCAAGGCTTTTGATATTTTGTATTTTAATCCCAATATCCATCCATATAAGGAATTTAAACGGCGGTTAAATGCTTTACGAGAGTTATGTGAGAAAAAACGTTATAAGCTGATTGTAGATAAAAGTTATCCGCTGGAAACTTGTGTGCAAGGGATGCTGGATGAACCTGTAATACGCTGTGCTTACTGCTACAGGGTGCGGATGCGTTATGCTGCCCAATATGCCAGAGAAAATGGTTATGATGCTTTCTCAACGACTTTATTAGTCAGTCCGTATCAGAAGCATGAACTGATCATACAAATGGCTGAAGAAGCTGGGCAGGAGTTTGATATACCATTTTACTATGAGGATTTTCGCAAAGGTTATCAGCGCGGTGTTGATATAAGCCTAGAGCTGGAGTTATATCGTCAGCCATACTGTGGATGCATATTTAGTGAACGTGACCGTTATGAGAAGAAGCCTAAAGTGAAGTTAGACTAGTTTTAGAGAAGGGGGGCATCCTCATGAAAAAACTGCTGCTGCTTGTCACATTGTTATTATGTATTAATTGTGGGGTAGTAATGGCTTCATCGCCGGATATTGCCGTTGCTGTTGTACATGGTCAGTTTGCAGCTGAGCTTAGCTGTGAGGATGAACTGACTGTAAGAGTACCGAATACCGGAGAAGAAATAGTTTTGAAACCGGATAGGTATTTTGTAAATGCTGAGGGTGGTACTGTCAATTTGGGTGCGCGGAAGTTTGGCGCCAAAACGTTACGTTTTGTGGTAAAAGAAAATGGCAAGCCCATTGAAGTAAATAAAAAAGCTTACCGTGGAAGCTTTGAGGTACGTATTTCCGCTGACGGAAAGACTTTAGATGTGGTCAATGTACTGCCGTTAGAGCAGTATTTATATAGTGTGGTGGGCGAAGAAATACCTGTGATTTTCCCTGATGAGGCAATTAAGGCCCAGGCTGTAGCAGCAAGGTCGCTGGCTTATAACCGGCTTGGAAATCGCAGCCGTTTAGGCTATGATCTGAAAGCCAGTGAAGAAGGGCAGGATTATTATGGACTGACAACAGAAAAACAGGCTATTAATAAACTGGTCGATGTCACAGCGGGAATGGTAGTCACTTATAACGGGCAGCCAATTGAAGCTGTTTATCACCAAAGTGGTGGCGGGCAGACGGAAAACAGCCGCGATGTGTGGGGCAGATATGTACCTTATCTGCGCAGTGTAAAGGATTACGACTGGGATGCGCCTATGTATAACTGGGAAAAAGCTTTGCCTGCAAGTGAGATCGAACGACGTTTATCGACGCGTGGATATGCTGTCGGCAAACTTGAAAGCATACGTTTATCACCGCTGGAAGGCGGTAGCAAAATGTTTGGAAATGATCGCACTGCCAGCGGACGGGTGCAGGAAATGCTGTTCAGCGGCAGCGGCGGGACATTTCTTTTTACAGGACAGCAGGTGCAGGAAATATTAGGGCTCAACAGTACTTTTTTTGAAGTGGAAGTCAATCGTCCTGTACCAAATTCTATTGAGATTCCTATTGAAAATCCTTATGGAATAGAAATAGGCAGGAAGGAAGTTCCAATAAAGGTCAGCGAACGTAGTATTAGTTTTAAAGATATTTTAAAGGATCTGCATTTTGTCAGCGGTGAAAAAGGTGAGATGGTAACTTTTAAAGGCCGTGGACAGGGGACTGGGCTGGGGCTTTCTCAGTGGGGAGCACGTGGAATGGCAAATAATGCGCCGTCTCGCAGCAGGGACTATTATAAAGAAATTTTAACTCATTATTATACAGATACCAGGGTTGAAAAAATTTACTGAAACCGGAGATTGAGATGCAGGTAAAAGATTTTACTTATGAACTGCCGCAGGAATTAATTGCGCAGCATCCTTTGGAACCGCGCGACCATTCAAGATTGCTTGTTGTAGATAAAAATACGGGCACAATAGAACACAGACATTTTTATGAGTTATGTGAATATCTGCGGCATGATGATTTACTGGTTTTTAATGATACACGCGTTATTCCGGCACGTCTGCATGGTGTGAAGGATACTGGTGCAAGAGTTGAGGTATTTTTGCTGACACGGTTGAATAGTGCAGATTGGGAAGTTCTAGTTAAACCTGGTCGTAAACTGCGTGTTGGTGCGAAAATAAAATTTAGTGATGATTTGTCCTGTGAGATTATTTCTGATACAGATTTTGGCGGAAGAATAGCGCGGTTTTATTATAATGGCGTATTTGAAGAGATTTTGGATCGCTTGGGTGAAACGCCGCTGCCTCCGTATATTACGGCACCACTGGAAGATAAGGAACGTTATCAAACAGTCTATTCAAGAGAGAATGGCAGTGCTGCAGCACCAACTGCCGGATTGCATTTTACCAAAGAACTTTTGCAAAAGATTAGGGATATTGGCTGCGAAGAGGTTTTTGTAACACTGCATGTTGGTCTTGGGACTTTTCGCCCTGTCAGTGTTGATGACATCAAAGATCATGTGATGCACAGAGAGTTTTACTCTGTTTCACCTGAAGCGGCTGAAGCTATTAATAAGGCTAAAGCTGAAGGACGGCGTATCGTCGCTGTTGGAACTACTGCAGTACGTACTTTAGAGGCTGCTGGTGAAAGTGGTATGATTAAAGCTGGCGGGAACTGGACAAATATCTTTATTTATCCTGGATATCGCTTTCGACTGGTAAATTCATTGATAACTAATTTTCATTTGCCGCAGAGCACGCTTTTGATGTTGGTATCAGCCCTGTCAACACGTGAGATTATGCTGTCGACTTATGATGAAGCTGTACGTGAGCATTATCGTTTCTTTTCTTTTGGTGACGCTATGTTTATTACTGATTTGAATAAATAATTTTTAGGAGAATTTATGCACGCAGTTACATATGAATTAATAAAAGAGTGCAGTCGGAGCGGCGCGCGATTAGGTAAATTACATACTCCACACGGAACTTTTGATACGCCGATGTTTATGCCTGTTGGAACACAGGCGACTGTAAAAACATTAGCGCCGGAAGAATTATATGCTATGGGCAGTCAGGTTATTTTGTCTAACACTTATCATTTGTTTTTACGGCCTGGCCACGAATTGGTCAAGAAAGCCGGAGGTTTGCATAATTTTATGCGTTATGACCGGGGGATGCTGACAGACAGCGGTGGATTTCAGGTTTTCAGTTTGGGAGCCATGAGAAAAATCAAAGAAGAAGGTGTGACATTCAGGTCGCATATTGACGGTTCAAAAAAATTTCTGTCGCCAGAGATAGCCACAGAAGTACAGGAAGCATTAGGCGCCGATATCGCAATGGCTTTTGATGAATGCATTCCTTATCCGGCTGATTTTGATTATGCAAAAGAATCAACTCTGAGAACTACGCGTTGGGCTAAACGCTGTTTAGATATACATACCCGTGAAGACCAAGCTATGTTTGGCATTGTTCAGGGTGGAATGTATCCGGAACTTCGAAAAATGAGTGCTGATCAGCTGACGGAAATGGATTTTGCTGGTTATGGAATCGGTGGACTGAGTGTTGGTGAACCTAAGCCGCTGATGTATGACATTTTAAACCAAACAACTGAGCATATGCCAAAGAATAAAGCCCGTTATCTAATGGGCGTTGGAACACCGGACTGTATAGTGGAGGCAGTAAACCTTGGTGTTGATATGTTTGACTGTGTGTTTCCTACAAGGGTAGCGCGTAACGGTACAGCAATGGTACCAGAAGGACGGCTGGTTGTACGAAATGCTGCGTATGCTGAGGATTTTCGCCCTATTGATGAACGCTGCGGCTGTTATACTTGCCGTAATTTTTCACGGGCCTATATCAGGCATCTGTTTAAGGCAGAAGAGTTGTTTGCTCTGAGGCTGCTTACGATTCACAATCTACATTTTCTGCTTGATTTTACAAAGCAGATTCGTTCTGCTATTGCCAGTGATACTTTCCCTGAGCTGCGCGAAAGATTTTTAGAAAATTATCGAGGCTAAAACAGGATTTTTAGTTTTTATGGCGAATATAATCCCAGATAGGGGAGAATTATGAAGGAGGTGTTCCCATGCAAGGTGGAGATACTATGGCGATGATCAATGCGATCTGGCCGTTTATCTTAATGGGCGGTATCTTTTATTTTATGCTGTATCGTCCTCAGAAACAAGAACAACAAAAACGTCAGAGAATGCTTGATTCTTTGAAAAAAGGCGATAAAGTAGTGACTATTGGCGGTATGTTTGGTGTGATTACCGCTATCAGTGAAAAAAAGGTTACCTTAAAGCTGGCTGAAGACGTGGAAGTTGATTTTGCACGTTCCGCTATCAGTGCTTTTCAAGATCCCGTTAAGCAGGAAATGGCAGAAAAATAATGAAGAAACAACAATTGCGCAAGGAGTTAAAATCTTTGCGCAATCAGCTTTCTAGGGATCAGGTTGACCGCTGGAGCAAAAAAATCTGTGCAAATATTATGCTTTCGCCACAATATCGTCATGCTGACGTCATTTTTGGTTATCTGGCATTCGGAAACGAACCGAATATAGACATTGTTTTAGAGCAGGCTAGACTCGCTGGTAAAACGGTTTGTGTTCCGCAGATAATTTCAGAAACAGAGATTTGTGCGGTGCGGTTTGAAGGTTTTGGTCAGTTATCACTTGACCGTTACGGAATCCGCAGTGTTAGTTGTGCAGATGTTGTGATCAACCCGCATGAAATAGCTTTGGCATTGGTGCCTGGAGTGGGTTTTGCTAAAAATGGCAGCCGGATAGGCATGGGTGCAGGTTATTATGACCGCTTCTTGGCACAGGTTGATAAAGCTGTGCTGATGGGTGTGACTTATAATGCCCTGTTATGCAGTAAAATACCAGTAGATTATTATGATAAACCGGTGCAGTATCTGGTTACTGAAACAAACGTTACTCTTTGTGAGTAGCTTGTTTATAAAAGTTTTGATGAACTTATTAAAGGGGGCAGCTAATTTTGAGATGGAATGAATTAGGCAAATTCTTGATTATCTCTTTAGCGATAATCGGGGGTTTCTGTGTTTATATTTCGCCTTTGTCAAATTCCATTAAACAGGGACTTGATCTGCAGGGCGGTACACATGTTGTGCTGCAGGCTGTTGATACGCCTGAGTTAAAGGTTGATGATGATGCAGTTAATCGTTCGGTGAAAATCATTGAACGCCGCGTCAATGAACTTGGATTGACAGAACCGGTTATACAGCGTCAGGGGAAGGATCGTATTATTGTTGAGCTTCCTGGTGTTAAAGACCCTGATAAGGCAATTGCGATGCTTGGACGTACCGCACTTTTGGAATTTAAAGATGTCAGCGGGAAAACTGTTCTGACAGGTAAAGACTTAAAGGATGCTAAAGCGCAAATTTCTCAGGGCAACCAGTCTGTTGTCGGTTTGGAGTTCAGTGATGAAGGCGGCAAAAAGTTTGCTGATCTTACCGCACGTAACATAGGTAAACCGATCGCTATTGTGTTAGACGGTGAAGTGCTGACCAATCCTGTAGTTCAGGAAGCTATAACTGGCGGCAGAGCTCAAATCTCAGGATCACGTACTATGGAAGAGGCTGAGCATTTAGCTATTTTACTGCGCAGCGGTTCTCTGCCGGTGAAAATTGAGGTTATGGAAAACCGTACTGTTGGACCAACCTTAGGTCAGGATTCTAAAGAAAAAAGTATTAAAGCTTTTGGAATCGGTGTTATCGGTGTTTTTGTATTTATGATTCTGTTTTACCGTTTGTCAGGTATTGTAGCTTGTATTGCATTATTGCTTTATGTAATGATGCTGCTTTTAGTGATGCGGTATCTGAATGCGACTCTGACTCTGCCTGGTATAGCCGGTATTATCCTGTCTATTGGCATGGCAGTAGATGCTAATGTCTTGATTTTTGAACGATTTAAAGAAGAAATTCGTAACGGTAAAACTTTACGTTCGGCGATGGATGCAGGGTTTAATCGTGCGTTCGTAACTATTTTCGACTCTAACGTAACGACTTTAATGGCTGCCGTTATTCTTTTCTATCTTGGTACAGGACCGATTAAAGGCTTTGCTGTAACACTGGCCATTGGTGTTGTCTTGAGTATGTTTTCGGCTATTACTGTTACCAAATTTTTGCTGCGCTTTTTGATTTCAAGTAATTTCAGCAAAAATCCCGCCTTCTTTGGCGTTTCTGCTCCTAAGGAGGTGAATAAATAATGTTTTCGATTGTAAAGAATTATAAAATTTTCTTTTCTATCACCATTATTTTTCTGTTGATTGGCTTTGGTTCTATTGTTACCCGTGGTTTCAATCTTGGAATTGATTTTACAGGCGGTAGTATTGTTGATTTGACTTTTGAAAATCCGGTCAATGTGGCACAGGTTCGGGATGTCCTGAAAGAACATGATATGGGCAATAGTATCATCCAACTGGAAAACAGTGATGGCAAAACTGAGGCCAACAGTGTATTGATTCGTACTGGTGTCGTGGAAGATACTGAATTACGTGCTACGATGAGCGATTTGCAGAGCACACTTGGTAATTATCAGATACAGCGTGTCGAGCAGGTTGGCGCTACAATCGGTTCAGAACTGGTACAGCAGGCAGCTATGGCAATAGTTCTTTCCTGGGTATTGATGATTGCTTATATTACCTTTAGGTTTGAGTTTAAATTTGCAATAGCGGCAATTATAGCACTTATTATTGATATTCTGGTAGTATTGAGTTATTTCTCATTGTTCCAAATGGAAATGGATTCTTCGTTTGTTGCAGCACTGCTGACGGTAGTCGGTTATTCTGTTAACGGTACGATCGTTATTTTTGACCGTATTCGTGAAAATCTGAAAATACATCGACGCAGTGAAAGCCTGGGCGAGATAACAGCATTTGGCAGTGTATGACGAGGACAATTTATACTGTGGCAACATCATTGTTTGCTATAGTGTCAATCTTCCTTTTTGGCGGAGAGACTATACATAATTTTTCTTTCGCTATGCTGGTAGGTTTTGCCAGTGGTGCCTATACTTCGATTTTTCTGGCTGGTCCGATGTGGATGTTCTTGAAAAATAAGAAAATTGGCATTTGATGAGTAAATAAAATCCCCTGTGCTTTGCACAGGGGATTTTTCATTTATCTGTGAATAGTATTGTACTGATACAAAAATGAGATCTTTTTTCATAAAAATGCTTGATAGTACTCAGAAATAGATTTCGTTTTTTGAAGCGGCTATTTAAATAGAGCGAAATAACCGTTGATAAAAATTCCAAGAACGATCAAAGGTAAAATATAAGTGACATAAAACCGCATCCATTTAGGAAATTTAAGACCGTTGCCGCTATCGGCTTCATTGATGAAATTGTTCCAGCCCCAACCATAACGCTGCGTACAAAATAGCAGATAAACGAGACTACCTAATGGCAGCAGATTATTGCTGATAAAGAAATCTTCTAAATCAAGAATACAGCTTCCGGGACCTAACGGCTGGATATGGCTCCAGACATTGAAACCAAGTATACAGGGCATAGAAAGCATTGTTATCAGCACTATATTGATATAAATAGTTTTACTGCGGCTCCAGCCAGTAAGATCGCGAATGCAGGCTGTTATATTTTCAAAGACTGCAATAACAGTAGAATAAGAGGCAAATATCATGAAAAGGAAGAATAATGCTCCCCAAAATTGTCCCCATGGCATTGCGTTAAAAACGTTAGGTAAAGTTACAAAAAGGAGGTTAGGTCCACTGTCCGGATTAACACCAAAACTAAAGCAGGCTGGAAAAATGATCAAGCCTGAAATAAGTGCTACGGCTGTATCCAAAATAGTGATAAATACTGCCTCGCCTGTTAGAGAACGTTCTTTGGCAATATAGCTTCCGAAGATAGCCAGAGCCCCTATACCAAGGCTGAGTGTAAAGAAAGCCTGCCCCATAGCGGCGAAAATAACTTCGGAAACACCTTTTTCAAATCAGGATAGAGGTAATATTTAAGACCAGCTTCCGCTCCTGGTAAGAACATGGAGTTTGCAGCTAAGGCTAACATGAGGATGAGCAGGCATAACATCATTGTTTTTGTGATTTTTTCGACACCAGCCTGTAAGCCTAAAAGACAAACGCCAAAACAAATCAGGACTGTCAGAACCATATTAAAAGTCATAGTTAGCGGATCTCCAAGCAGTCCACCAAAAAGGGCGCCTACACCCTTAGCATCAAGACCGGCAAAGTCACCAACAGCCATTTTATAAAAATAATACAGCATCCAACCAGCAACTGTTGTGTAGAACATCATCAGGATATAGTTGCCGGCAATAGCTCCGTATTTATAAAGGTGCCATTTAGTTCCTTTGGGTTCTAAAACATCAAATGAAAGTGCTGCGCTGCGGCAGCTGGCGCGGCCTACTGAAAATTCTGCTACCATGATAGGCAAGCCTAGAATGAGCAGGAAAAATAGATAGATAAGGACGAAAGAGGCGCCTCCGTACATGCCAGTAATAAATGGAAAACGCCATACGTTACCAAGGCCGATAGCACAGCCTGCAGAAATAAGGATAAAGCCAAGTCGGGATGAGAAATTTTCACGTTCCATAGTAATAAAAGTCCTTTCACTCTGCATACACAGCATATGATAAAATAATAATTATAGTAAAAACAATTATACAAAAGAATCTGATTTTTGTAAATTGTTTGTGAACTTAGAATGAAATGAAAGTAAAAAGCATCTTGAATTTTCAAGATGCTTTTTTTGTAGAGGTAGTTCGTTTTCCGGTTAATAGCAAAGACAACCAAGGAAGTTTACATCCTAATTTAGTGATGATAATACTTGAGAGTACAGATAAAGTGACAAGAAGACAGTAGATCAAAAGAATTTTTTTGCTGGTCATAACAATTCCGCCAACGTGACAAAGCCTGCTGATGATATCCATCCAAAAGGGATGGATGAGATAAACAATAAGCGAGTTTACTGATAAGAGATGAATAAATTTTCTGATAGGATTCGAAAGACTTGTTTTGGCAAAGACTGCACAGAAAAAAACCAGAGAACCTATTGTGTAAAGGAACCCCTGCAGACTTAATTGCTGAAGAGTGTTTACCAGAATGATCAGACTGGAATTATGATAAAAATAATAATAGTAATAACTGCCCCCGATAAACAAGAGCGTAAAGATGTAGAAGACACTTACTTTTGTGAAATGTCTGATAATAAATTTTATAAAAGTATTATAATAAACTGCTGCCAGGCCGCCTGACATAAAAATAAATAAATAATGCAGAGGCAGGTAATTTAGACGATAGTTAAAGAGGTTTTGTAAAAGTACCGGTAATTCTGTACTGTTAATATTGGGATGACATGTCCAGTAATTGAAGATGATCTGTACTAAGAACAGCAGCGTAAAACCAAGTTTAAGACTGCTGTTTTGGAAAAAAGAAAATAATTTATGCCATAATGGGAAAGTAAAATAAAACCATAGCAGTATGACCATAAAATATAAGTGGTAGCAGGATAAACCATAAAAGAGAAGAAAAAGGATATTTGCTGGCTGCCAGTTTATACATCCTGGCATAACAGCAGAAAAGTAAAGCAGATAAAACAGTGACCAGATAACATAGGGAAGTCCGACACTTTGCAGCCGTTTTTTTAAAAAAGGCAGATAAGCTATAGTATTTTCTGGCCGGTATTGGCAGAATAAACCATAACCGGAGATAAAAAAGAAAGAGGGGACACTATAGCGTGAAAGTATTTCCAGCAGCATATATAAGAAACTATTGGGATAAGGTGCTTCTAGGACAAAAGAACCAACGTGGATACCGATGACTCCAAGCATACAGATACCGCGCAGGTCGTCAATTATTTGATTGCGTTCCGGCATAAGATACTCCTTGTTAAAGTGTATTTATTGATTTATATATTATACTCTAAGCCTGCAGGGATGGCAAAGGAAAGTATGAACAAATAAAAAAACAGACTCGTAAGAGTCTGTTTTTAGGAGGTTATAAAACAATGCTTAAGGATTAACTGTTGCGCGGTAAACCTGTTTGCCATCTTTAAATCCAACTATAACAGCACTTTTTACTGCATCGTGGGAAGCGTCTAAAGAGGTTTTGCCTGTTACTGCCTGAAAATCTTTGGTAGCAGCTAATGCTTCTGCTACTTTTGCTGATTCATAGACACCTGCGCGTTTGATGCTGTCGGCTAAAAGCATGGCTCCATCATAGCCAAGCACTGCGGGCGCGTCAGGTTTTTGCTTATAAGTTTTAGCATAAGTATCTACGAAAGCTTTGGAAGCTTCATTGGTAGAATCCGGGCTGTAATGGTTTGTGAAATAGGTATTGTTAAGAGATGATGCACCTGCTATTTCGACTAATTTAGGACTATCCCAGCCGTCACCGCCGATAATAGGAACAGTAATACCTAGTTCACGGGCTTGCTTGCATATTTTACCTACTTCTTCATAATAACCAGGTACATAAATTACTTCAGGCTTTGCCGCAGCTATTTTTGTCAAAACAGCTTTAAAGTCCGAATCTTTTTGCAGATATGATTCTTCAATGACAACTGTACCGCCTTTTTCTGTATAAGCTTTTTTGAAAAATTCAGCCAGACCTTTGGCATAGTCGCTGCTGTTATCAATATAAACAGCAGCTTTTTGAAGCTTCAGTTCATTTAAAATAAAATTAGCTCCGACAGTACCCTGAAACGGATCGATGAAGCAAACTCTGAAGGTATTTGGTTTTACCTTACCTGTTTTTTCATCTAAGGTTACTTTTGGATTAGTGGCTCCAACTGCAAGAAAAGGAACCTTAGCGGCTTCACTTACGTTAGAGGCAGCTATGGCACTGGAACTGGCAAATAATCCCATAACAACGGGAGCTTTATCCTGATTGACCAGTTTACTCATTGCATTAGCGGCTTCTGCAGGTTCAGATTTATTGTCGGCAACGACCAGTTCAATTTTTTTCCCAAGCAGGCCGCCAGTATCATTTAACTGCTGTACAGCAAGTTTGATTCCATTTGTAATAGATGTTCCGTAAGTAGCATTATTACCTGTCAGCTCAGCAACAACGCCTATTTTAATAGTATCTGCTTTTTTGTCGCTGCCGGTACTGCAGCCGCTGACTAAAACTGACATTGCTATAAGAGAGCTTCCTATGGCTAAAGCCAGTTTTTTCTTAATAAAATTCATGATAAATCCCCCTCGTAAATAAATTAATTATTGTAAGAAGTTCAACAAGGTTTCCTGTACTGGAGAGAAGAAGTAAAAGCAAGAGTTTTAGTTTCTTAAAGCTGCAGTACTGGAAAATAGTACGAGAAAAGTACCTTGATGCTTCTTGCTGAGATAATTGTACTTTGCATAAAAGCAAAAAGCAAGAAAAATTTGACAAAATAATAAAACTTATGCAAAAGTGTAAACAAAGGTATAGTTTCCATATCAGAATAGTATAATGAATTACCAGATTTACGGCAGGATTTAAATATTTAACAGCGAATTAAGATTTATAAAACAATATATATTCAAAGATGAAAGCAATATTTTAACAAGGGTGTGGAAGGTATGCAGTTAACAACAGTACAACTTGTGAGTATAGTTATAACACTGGTTTTAACGATTTTGCCGGGCATATATGCTGGCCGTAAGGTAAAATCTGCTGATGACTATGCCTTAGGTGGACGCAGTGCCGGGATTGGTATGGTCGCAGGCAGTATTATAGGAACTATTGTTGGCGGTGCTGCTACCATAGGCACAGCACAGTTAGGCTTTCAGCTGGGACTAACCGCTTGGTGGTTTACTTTAGGATCGTGTGTTGGGTTTATCATTATGGGACTTTTTTACGCCCGTCCGCTGCGCAATAGCGGTCTGATGACGATTTCTGAGTTTTTAGTTGTAAACTTTGGGAAGAAAGCTGGCCCGATTGCTAGTTTATCTGCTACGGCAGGGATATTTTTTTGTATTGTTGCCAGTATGCTTACATCAATACATCTAATAGTGGGTCTTTTTCATGTAAGTCTGCTGACTGCTGCAACAATAATAATTGTTATTGTTGCGGCACTGGTTTTTTTTGGCGGTATCAACAGTTCTGGAATGGCTGGTATTTTTAAAATATTACTGGTGTTTGCGACTGTTTTTGTAGGTGGAATTCTTTCATATAACGATTTGGGAGGATTGACAGGAATTCGTGAAAGTTTTCCTGCTTTTCCATGGCGCAGCCTTTTTGGTAAGGGCATTGAAGACAGTCTTTTTAGTTTATTTTCTATGGTGATTGGGGTTATTTCTACACAGACCTATGTACAGGCTCTGTTTTCGGCCAAGGATAGTGCAACGGCAGCAGCAGGCTGTGTCACAGCTGCATTGATTGTTATTCCTGTCGGGTTACCGTCAGTGATGATAGGTATGTATATGCATGCGATGCATCCTGAAATCAACGCTATTGATGCACTGCCTTTTTATCTGTGTACATATTTGCCTGAATGGCTGGGTGGAATTGGTATTGCAGCGTTACTGCTGTCTTCGCTTGGTTCTATTTCTGGTCTTGCATTAGGAATTGGGACGATGATTTCACGAGATATTTTTAATGATTTATTAGGTCTTCGTGATGTAAAAAGATTATTGTGGATTAGTAGATTTTCAGTGCTGGCAGTTACATTTGGCGCAGTAATATTCGTTTTTCATTATCTTGATTCACTGGTTTTGCATTGGAATTATCTGTCAATGGCATTGCGGGGGGCAGGAATATTTTTACCATTGACATTTATTGTGTTTTTTAAAGGCTTAGTGCCAAAAGAGGCTGGCTTTGCCGCAATGATTGCTGGTATAATGGTAGCCTGCCTTTGGCCGTTTATTTTCCCGGATTCGGCAAATGCCTTATTCCCAAGCTTGGCTTTTAATTTGTTGTTTTTAGTACCGGGAGTATTATGGAGTTTATATAAAAATAAAGATAGGAGAGTTTGATGTTCAGCATCACTTTGCCGCTATTGGCAGGTGATGCTTTTGCTTGAGTGGCAGTGCATCCTTAAAGCAACTGGTGTTTGCCTATATCTGTTGTGGTATAATATATGGTATAAATTTAATAAAAAAATCGATGCTTTTTCGGAAGGAGGACTGTTGTGAGCGTAAATTTTACACATCTGCATGTCCATACTCAATACAGCCTGCTTGACGGTGCCGCAAAAATAAGTGATCTGGTTGCTTATGCTAAAGAAATCGGAATGAAGAGCCTGGCGATAACAGATCATGGTGTAATGTATGGTGTCGTTGATTTTTATCAGGAGGCAATGAAGCAGGGAATCAAGCCTGTTATAGGCTGTGAAGTATATTTGACAAATGGATCACGATTTGAAAAAACTAACCGTGATGGGATGTACCATTTGATTTTACTGGCAGAGAATGACGAAGGTTATCACAATCTGATGAAGCTGGTTTCACTTGGACATTTAGAAGGGTTTTACTATAAACCTAGAATTGATAAAGATATTCTAAGACAATACAGTAAAGGTATTATCTGCATGAGCGCATGCATTGCCGGTGAGATTCCGGTGCAAATACTGCGTGGTAATTTAGAAGGGGCTGAAAGCAGTTTAAAAGAGTATCTGGACATTTTTGGGAAAGACAATTTTTTTCTGGAAATTCAGGATCATGACCTTGAAGAAGAACATACTGTTAATGCTGAACTGAAACGACTGGCAAAAAAATATGATCTGGGTTTAGTGGCTACTAATGATTCTCATTATGTGAAGCGCGAAGATGCAGATGCACAAGATGTATTGCTGTGTATTCAGACAACAAGTACTGTAGATGATCCTAAAAGAATGAAATTTCCTAATGATCAATTTTATTTAAAAAGTGAAGCTGAGATGCGCGAAAAGTTCGGTGATTGTCCTGAAGCTTTAGAAAATACAGCGAAGATAGCAGAGCGCTGCAACGTGGAATTGAGTTTTGGTCATTTATTGCTGCCGGAATTCCCTATTCCAAATGGATTATCGGCAGAGGAATATTTGCGTAAGCTGTGTTTAGATGGGATGCCGGGGAGGTATCCTGAGCCGACGCAGCAGGTTTTAGATAGGCTGGAATATGAATTAGGTATTATCAATAAAATGGGCTATGACTGTTACTTTCTGATTGTTTGGGATTTTATAAGTTACAGCCGCAGAAATGACATACCTGTAGGACCTGGCCGCGGAAGTGCGGCAGGCAGTATTGTCGCTTATCTTTTAGGGATTACTAATATTGATCCGCTGAAATATGATTTGCTGTTTGAACGTTTCTTAAATCCTGAACGTGTAAGTATGCCTGATATAGATACAGATTTCTGTTATGAAAAAAGGCAGCAGGTTCTGGATTACATTATTAATCGTTATGGACAGGAGAAGGTTGCCCAGATCATAACTTTTGGTACCTTACAGGCTCGCGCGGCGGTTCGTGATGTTGGCAGAGCGTTGGAAATGCCTTACAGCATGGTGGATAATGTAGCAAAACTTATTCCACGTGATTTGGGTATTACATTAGAGCGAGCACTGGAGGCCAGTAATGAGCTGCGAAGTTTATATGAAAATGATGAGAATATCAAACGCCTGATTGATCTTGCTCAAAGCGTGGAAGGCATGCCGCGTAATTCAGGTACTCATGCGGCGGGAGTTGTTATTGCCCCGGATGATTTGAAAAAGTATGTGCCGCTGCAGTTGTCGAATGAAAATTTTATTACAACTGAATATGATAAAGATAAGATTGAAAGCCTCGGACTTTTAAAGATGGATCTTTTAGGGCTGCGTACTTTGACAGTAATTGGTGATGCAATCAAGTTTATTTATGAAACTACTGGTGATAAACTTGATCTTGATAAAATTCCTCTTGATGATGAAGAGACGTGCAGCATGCTGAGAAATGGTGATACTCAAGGGGTATTTCAGCTTGAATCAGGCGGAATGACGAAACTGGTTATAGATTTGGGACCGGAAAGTTTTGAAGATCTTATTCCTTTAGTTGCATTGTATCGTCCTGGACCGTTGGGAACGGGAATGGTAGAAGATTTTATTGCAGGACGTCATGGTGAAAAAACAGCAGAGATGCTGCATCCTTTGTTGGAACCTGTTTTAAAAGACACTTTTGGTGTTATTCTTTACCAGGAACAGGTTATGCAGATCACTTCCGTTCTGGCAGGCTTCAGCCTCGGGCAGGCAGATATTCTGCGGCGGGCTATGGGCAAGAAAAAGGCTAAGGAACTGGATTCCATGCGGGAAGCCTTTATTGACGGTGCTAAACAAAAACATGGTATCAGCCCTCAGCTGAGTAGTGAAATTTTTGCGCTCCTGCAGCATTTTGCAGGTTATGGGTTCAATAAATCACATTCTGCTGCATATGCGTTAGTTGCTTATCAGACTGCTTATCTTAAAGCACACTGGCCTGCAGAATTTATGGCAGCTTTTTTGACCAGTGTCATCAGTGACAGCGAAAAGCTGAGCTGGTATATAAGTGTGTGCCGCAGTATGGGGCTGAAGATTTTACCGCCGGATGTTAATGAAAGTGGCCGAAGCTTTTCTGTAAATAAAGACAGGGTTATCCGTTTTGGTTTAGCAGGTGTGAAAAATGTAGGTGAAAATGCGATCGGCAGCATTTTACAGGCACGTAAAGAGGGACCTTTTAAATCTTTGATGGATTTCTGTAAACGGGTGGATAATAGAGCTGTTAATAAACGAATGTTGGAAAATTTAATAAAATGTGGTGCGATGGATTCTTTTGGTTATAAACGTTCCGAATTGTTGGCCGTCGCAGAACAGGCTATGGACATGGGCAGTAATTATCAAAAAGATTATCAGAGCGGACAGATGGGATTATTTGGTGATGACAGTTTTGCTGATGTTAATGAGCTTAAAATACCTAAATTAGAAGAAATCCCCAAACGCACGATTTTGCAATATGAGAAAGAGCTGATCGGTTTTTATGTAACTGGTAATCCTTTAGACGCTTATGTCGGTTCCTTGTATTATTACACTCCATTGCGTAAAATATCAGATGCCAGTGAAGTGCTTGACGGTAAATATTTCAGCGTTGCCGGAATAATTTCGGATTGCCGAATAAGAAATACGCGTCAGGGTGACAGTATGGCGATTTTAACATTAGAAGATTTTAATGGAAAGATGGAGATAGTGGTTTTTCCAAAAGTTTATCGTGATGCCGCCAGATTGCTTTATCAGGAGAATGCAATCAGCGTGGAAGGAAAACTCAGTATCGATGAACGTGAACGAAAAATTCAGGCGTTAAAGATTAAACCTCTGCAGGAAGTGCCTCCTGATTTGCATATAAAGATTATGAAAAAGGATGAAAATGGTATTGTCCAAAAAGGCTTAAAACAGATTTTTGAAAGTTTTCCGGGCGATACACCTGTTTATCTGCATCTGGTCGATTCAGGCAAGATGATCAAAGTAGAGCGCTGCTTTTGGGTAGATGGTAAAAATGCAGGTGTCTACCAGGCTTTAGATGATTTATTGGGAGAAAATTGGTATTTAAAGGGGTGAAACCGTGTTGAAAAACAGGGTTTTGCTTGCCACAGTCAAGTAAAGAATGTTACAATAATAAATATGTAGTTAAAACCTTTGGCACAAATATAGAGGAGGGCTCACATGAATATCGTAGTATGTATCAAACAAGTTCCTGATACGGCAGAGGTCAAAATCAATCCTGAAACCAACACACTTATTCGCGATGGTGTTGAAAATATTATGAATCCTTTTGACCGTCAGGCATTGGAAACTGCCTTGATCCTTAAGGACACCAGCGGAGCGAAGGTTACCGTCGTTTCGATGGGACCGCCGCAGGCGACGGATATTTTGAAAGAAGCTATTGCCATGGGGGCAGATGACGCTGTTCTGATCAGTGACAGGGCCTTGGCTGGTTCTGATACATTGGCGACAAGCGTTGCTTTAGCGGCTGCTGTACGTAAGGTAGGGGAGTGCGATTTGGTTTTATGCGGTAAACAGGCAATTGATGGTGATACTGCTCAAGTTGGACCTGAAATGGCCGAACATCTTGGCATTCCACAGGTTACCGGGGTTTTAAAAGTAGCGTTGGGAGCAGATGGAAGACTGCTTGTTGATCGAGAGAATGAAAGCAGCAGCCAGACTTTGGCTGTTACATTGCCGGCTGTAGTTACTGTTACTAAATCTGAAAAAGAACCTCGTTTTGCCAGTATCAAAGGAAAAATGAAAGCAAGAAAAGCAGAGATTCCCGTAATGGGTGCGGCTGAGTTGGAGATTGATCCGAAAGTGATAGGGTTATCAGGTTCTCCGACTAAAGTTTTGAAAATCTTCACCCCGTCCGTACCACAGATCGAAAGCGAAATAATCAATGAAGAAGATACAGACAAAGCAGTTGATATGCTGATTGAAAAATTGGTACAAGCGAAAATTATTACTCATTGAGGTGAATGAAGATGGCTATTTGTGTAGATAGAGAAAAATGTATCGGCTGTGAATCCTGTATAGCAGTATGCCCGGTTGGTGCGCTCAATATGGTTGAAGGTAAGGCTAATATCGATCAGGATACCTGTATCGCCTGCGGCGCCTGCATAGGGGAATGCCCTGTTGAGGCAATTGAACGTGAAGAGATTGTCCGTGAGGTAAAGAATAAAGAAGGTAAAGATTTATGGGTCAATGTTGAATTAGAAGACGGAGAGCCGGTTGGTGTTGTTTATGAATTGCTTGGTGTCGGCGCCGAATTGGCGGCTAAAGCAGATCAGAAATGCTGCGCTGTTTTGATTTGTAAAGAGGCCGGCAGCTTGCCGCAGAAATTATTTGCAGCCGGTGCTGATATTGTTTATGTGGTCTGCGGACCCGAGTATGCAGAGTATAATACTGATATTTATACTAATGCTTTTTGTGAATTGGTTGAAACCTATAAACCAAATGCTGTTTTATGCGGAGCTACTGTAGATGGCCGAGATCTTGCCCCTCGTATCGCCGCACGTTTAGGCACAGGTCTTTGTGCTGATTGTACGGCATTGGATATCAATGGAGAACTGGTAGAATGGACACGTCCTGCTTTGGGCGGCAATATTCTTGCTACGATCATCTGTGATGAGCATCGTCCTCAGATGGGTACTGTACGTCCTAAGGTCTTTAAGGCAAAGGATGTCGATGCATCTAGAAGCGGCGAAATTGTAAATTATACTGTAAAAAATGCTGTTACATCTAAGGTAGAGTTAGTTCGCAAAGAGATTTTGGGGGCCAGTGGCGCTATTAAAATAGAAGATGCGGAGATTATTTGTTCAGGCGGTCGTGGATTAGGCAGCTGTGATAATTTCAAAATGCTCGAAGAATTGGCTGCTTTATTTGAACATGGCAGTGTTGGCGGTTCGCGTGCGGTTGTCGATGAAGGGTGGGTAGACCACGCACATCAGGTTGGACAATCTGGCAAAACAGTAACGCCGAAAATTTATTTTGCGTTTGGTATTTCCGGGGCTATACAGCATTTGGCCGGCATGTCTGCTTCTGATATTGTTATTGCCATTAATAAAGATGCCAATGCACCAATTTTCAAGGTTGCTCAATATGGTATCGTAGGCGATGCACGTGAAATTTTGCCCAAGCTGATCGCTAAAATCAAAGCTGTTAAAGAGGCTTAAGCTTTAAACTTGGAGGAAAAACCTGTGTGGAAGGTAGTATACATTGCGCAGACCGCTGAAGCGGCTGCCAGGATCAAAGAAGTATTAGCCGCGAACGGTTTTTTGACGCAGACTAAAACTACGAATTCCAAGCACGGTGGCGTATATGAAATCAGTGTGCCGCTTTCCGAAGCTGAAGATGCGTATGAGGTCATTTGCGAAAACAAGTTTCAGTTGTAATTCTAAGGAGGCCGGGCAATGAAGAAAACAAAAATCATTTGCACCGTTGGTCCCAGTACTGATAATATCCCGCTTTTAGTTTCTATGCTGAAAGCGGGAATGGATATGGCCCGCTTTAATTTTTCACATGGAAGCCATTCTGAACATGCCCAAAGATTGGGGCTTGTCAGAGAGGCGGCTGAACAAGTCAATAAACCGATCGCTATGATTGCCGATACCCGGGGGCCTGAGATGCGCCTGGGTATTTTTGAACATGATAAAATTACGTTACAGGAGGGCGATTCTTTTTGCCTGACCACAAAGGATCGGAACGGCAATGAACAGATTGCTTCAGTTAATTATTCAGGTTTACCTGATGAATTAAAAGTAGGCGATGCTATTTTATTGGCTGATGGATTACTTTCTTTAGAGGTAGAACGCATCGACGGAACTGAAATCTATACGAAAGTAGTGCATGGAGGTCAGCTGAGCTCACGTAAAAGAGTCGCCTGTCCTGGTGTGGAATTAAAACTGCCTTTTTTGTCGGAGCAGGATATAAAAGATATTACTTTTGCAATAGAACATGATATGGATTATATTGCGGCGTCTTTTGTACAAAAAGCAGAGGATGTACTTGCAATCCGTAAGGTTTTAGAAGCCGCCGGCTCGGGGATGGGGATTATTTCCAAAATTGAGAATCAGGCAGGTTTTACGCATATTGATGAAATCATAGAAGTTTCTGATGGTGTAATGGTTGCTCGTGGTGATTTGGGAGTAGAGATTCCAGCTGAATATGTACCGTTGGTGCAAAAAGAAATTATCAGGCGCTGTAACAAGGCTGGTAAGCCTGTGATTACAGCTACGCAGATGCTGGAAAGTATGGTCAACAGTTATCGTGCAACCCGTGCAGAGGCCAGCGATATCGCTAATGCTATTTTTGATGGAACTGATGTTATTATGCTGAGCGGTGAAACTGCTTCCGGTTCGTATCCGCTGGAAGCAGTTCAGACTATGGCCAAGATAGCATTGCGAACAGAAGAGGCATTGGATTATGCCGCTATTTTTAAAGGAAAAGGTATTAGTGATAAAATACATTCTACTGAGGCTATAAGTCATGCTACAGTGCAGATTGCACAGGAACTGGATGCAGACGCTATTGTTACGGTTACTGAATCTGGTTTTACGGCTCGAATGATTGCTAAATACAGGCCTAAATGTTATGTAGTAGGCGTTTCACGGATACCTGCAAGGGTAAGGGCGATGCAGTTTTACTGGGGAGTAAGGCCGCTTTTGGGGCCTTCCAGTGATAATACTGATGAAATGATTGAGATATCATTGAAATGTGCACGTGAACACGGTTATGTCAAAGATGGTGACTCGGTTGTCATTACAGCTGGCGTTCCTGTCGGTAAACCAGGTTCAACGAATTTGATTAAGGTGGTTAATGTGGGAAATAAATTAGTAAGCGGTGTTGGTATAGGTAAACGTTCGGTTACAGGTAAAATATGCACTGCTATTACATTGACAGATTTTAAAGAAAAGTTTAAACCTGGTGATGTTTTAGTAGTTGGAGTATTGCCGGATGAAGCGGCAGCCTATGCGTCTAAAGCAGCTGCTATTATTGCAGAGGAGGGTGGACTGACATCTTCAGTAGCCATCATAGCAATTAATTGCAGTATTCCTGTAGTTGTTGGCGCTGAAAATGCGCTTAACCTGCTCAAAGACGATATGGAAGTAACTGTGGATACCGTAAGCGGTATCGTTTATGAAGGTGCTATCAACGTTTAATAGAGGATAGGGGTAGAGATGGCTGAAGAATCAACCAGGATAGTTCATGGTCCTACGTTTAAAAATCTTTTAGATAATGTAACCAAGCTGGAAAAACAGACACAGAAAAAAGACCTGTCTCCGGATGAGAAAAGTGCTTTAGCACAGGAGCTGCTCAGTTGTCTTCTGGATGCGTTAGATATGCAGTCTGAGGCAGTTATGTCGCAAAGTGTTAAGGAACAGATGTCATTGACGATTGAGCGCATAGTACGCCGTTTCAAGCTTTTGGCAGAACAGGGAATAGCCTGCGAAGCCTGTTTGGAGAAATTAAAGAATTCCTGCATCTATTTCATGCGTGCTAAACATGAAATTTTAGCAAAAGAGATAGTAGCTGTTTTTCAGCCTGTTTTAGTGACAAATTCGCATCTGCGTGCAGAAGGCATACGTAAATTGGGTATGCTTGGCTGCCTGGCAATGAAAGATGGACTGCCGGAGGTAACGATACAGTGTGCTAATATAGTGGTTATCGTAAGTAATGAATTAACAGAAACAGATGCTGATTTAGAACGGGAATTGCTGCAGATGCTGCAGGATATGGCAGTTATGGCTGCCAGAATGCGTGATGAAGCCAGATTTTCTGCTATTGTATCCAAGGCTGTAGTACGTTACAGTGCAGAGAGTACTGTCTATGCCGGTTCTAAAATGGTAGAATTTTTGCTGACGCTATTTTTTACGGCCTCGGACAGACGTTATGTTAATGCATTACCAATGCTGCGCTGGATGAGTTTGTTGCTGACCAATAATAAATCGTTAACTGCAGGTGAATTACAGTATTTTGTGCGTGAATGGACACAGCTGATCGCACAGATTGCCCGGAGAAAATGGGAAGATGAGACCAGGCAGTTAATGGATGGATTATTTGTTTTTCTGGTGCGTGAAAAAGATTTTTCCTTAACGCGCAGTACGTTGATGAATATTGCTTTACATTTTCAAATGTATGCAGGCTGGGATGGTTTTGCCAACGCATTTAAATTGTATGCTCCGTGGCAGAATTTTATGCTGGTTTTACTTGATCAGGCTGTTTCCAGCAGGCGCAGTCAGCAGCAGCGGGAACAAATAGGCAGTTTGGTGCTGCGTACTCAGCGGGATTTGATAACTGCTGTGGCGAGACTGACTATGCAGGAAGAAATGACTGTGTATGGAGAGTGGCTGCAGTTTGGTTTGGCTGCAGCTAAAAGTGAAAAAAATAAAATCAGAGTACGCAGACTGGTACAGTTAACAGTGGGCTATTGGGCCTCTCAGCAGCCGCGTACAAGCAGAGAACAGCTTAAACATTTACTATATGTCTTTGAACCAGATTTGGTAAAGGGAAAATATCTGGAGCTGTTGGAGAAAGTAAGATAGCTTAAATATCTGAATTGGTAAAAATAATAGTTAATAAAAAAGACGTTTTTCCTTGGAAAGACGTCTTTTTTATTTTCTCGTTCACTATTTTTTCACAAATATCATTAGAATGAGAGGGAGTATAGTGCAAGAATAAAGAATACCTGAAAATAATGGAGGTGTAACAATGCAGTTGTACCGCTGGCGAGCACGCAGTATGGCAGGAAAACTTTACCAGGGAAGTTATTTAGCTGACAGTAAACAGGAAGTAGCAGCATTTTTACACGAAAATTATGATTATATTACTGGGATAGAAGAAGTACAAAGTTTCACTATTAAAATAAGCCGTTTGTTTAATAGTGGTAAAGTTAATGACAAAGAACGCAGCCGTTTTTTTCAGCAATTGGCAGCCATGATTGGCAGCGGTATTCCGTTGTGCAGAGCATTGGAACTTTTAAAAACACGCTGCCCGGTTTCTTTAACAAATGTCTGCTGTTTATTGATTGCTGATTTACAAGCGGGGAAAGCGTTGTCTGCTGCGCTGAAAAAACACGCACATATTTTTGAACCTGTTGCTGTGTCAGTAATTGAAGCAGGAGAACAAGGCGGTATTTTACAGGAGATGTTGTCTGAATTGGCTGTTTATTTCGGGCAGAAGGCAGAAATAAACAGATTTTTAAAGAATATATGCTTATATCCCTGTTTGGTATTGTTATTAGCTATGGTAACTGGCTGTTTATTTATAGTTAAATTACTCCCATTGTTTGCCGACTTATATCAGTCTTTTGACCTTGTTCCAACGTTGCCTTTACAGGTAATGATGTTTGTACGTGAAATTGCTGTTAAATATTGGCAGGCAGCAGCGTCTTTAAGTTTATTTATTTTATATTATTTATGGCAGCGAAGGTATAGTCTGCTGAAATGGTGCTTCTGCCTGCCTCTTATCGCAGGTTATCGACAGACGTTTTTGGAAATACGATTTTGCAAAATACTGTCGTTGCTTCTTAATAGTGGAATTTCGTTGCCGGTGTCGATAAAAACTGCTGCTGCTGGAAGTGCTGATAAAAAAATGACTGCAAAAGCAATGCTTTTTTCAGAAGCTATCGTTCGCGGCAGCGATATTACCAAGGCAGCAGCATTAGCTTCTCCGCTTTTTAGTTCACTGACCATAGAATTTTTAATCGTCGGAGAAAGTTCAGGGGCTTTAGCAACGATGCTTAAGGAAGCAGCATTATTACTGGAGCAGGATTTTACCGCAAGTTTAAAAAATTTTAAAGTTTTATTGGAACCTGTACTTTTAATTATTATATCGTTAGTGATTGGTGCTATGATTTTTACAGTAGCGTCACCTTTACTGACTTTTTTGACGGAAATACCTGAATATGAATGATGGAAGTGTTATGATGAATTTTTATAAAAATTTATGTGGAAGAAAAGGTTTCACTTTGATTGAACTGGTGGCTGTAACGGCTATGTTGGGTGTGTTGGCTGGAATGCTGCTGCCGTCTATTGATTCAGCTAATAAAAAAGCTAAAAATGCCAAGCTGAAAAATGATCTTTTAACAGTGGACAGTGCGATTCAGTTATATAAAATGGAAAAGGGTAAATGCCCAGAAAAATTAGAAGATTTGGTTAGTGAATACATTGCCAGAAATAAAGGGTTTCAAGATGCTACCAATACTGTTTTTTCTTATGCTACTGCTGATAATGGATTGAATTACACCCTTAAAGGCAATGATGCCGAAGGAAAAGAAGTTGTTTCAGATGGCAGTAAACAATCGTAATAATACTGGCTTTACACTTGTAGAAATACTGCTTTATATCAGCTTTTATGGCTTAGTCATGGCTTTATTGCTTCCTTGTGCGGAGGGGATTATTAAAGTGGACAACCGTTTGGAGATGGAAGGGTTTTGTCAGCGCCTGTCGGCTGAAGTAACTGCGCTGCAGCAGGCATCCCTTTGGGGAGCTGATTTACAGAATAAGTTGATTGTTGATTTAAACCAGCAGTGTTACTATGTTTATTACGGCAGTAAAATTATGAAAAAAGTAAGGCTCCAGGAGATTGGGCAGGGAAGCCTGTATTTTTATAGTCCCAATACTTCAATAATACGTTTTTCTGCAGAAGGTGCACCGCAGGTTTATTTTTCGGTTTTAATAAAAAATAGACGGCAACCACAGCTGGTAAAAAAGTTTGAAGTGCAGCCTGTGACTGGAAGGGTCGTTGTAAGTGATATTAAATAAGCAGGGCTTTATGTTGATTGAGGTGATGGTGGTTTTGCTGCTTGTCAGTATTACCTGCTGTTCATTATTGACAGGTTATAAGGCTTGCGTTTTAGCAATGCAGCAATATAATCGGCTGGAACTGGCATTTGAATTGTTGGAAGTAAGGAACGTGGAGGCGGCAGATGCTTTAGCGGCAGAGCAGGGGCTGTTTATTGAACGTAAGGAATTTATTGATAACTTGCAAATTAAACAGGAAATAATTACAGTCAGAGAATGCAGAAATCAAAAGGTGCTTGTTAATAAGGTGCGTTATGCATTGTCGGAATAAAGGATTTTTATTAGTCGAATTAAATTTGGCTTTAATATTTATTATAACGACGAGCCTGCTGTTTGCAGGCGGGGTGCGACAGCTGCTGCAGGGCTGGCAGCGTATACAGTCTGACATTATGCTGCGGCGGGCTGCAAATTACAGTTTCTCATTACCTGAGAGAGAATTGTTTTTACATGCAGCAACAGTAACAATCAGTAATACAGGGTATAAAGGCAGCAGTAAAATAATTTGTCAGGATGTTTTTGGCAGTCGTCAGATAACATTTTATCTGAGCGGTAATATTTTATATCGTGAAACTAAAAGTAATTCTTTGAAGGGTATCAATGTTTTGTCTTTAGCGTCTGTAAAGGTTGAGGAGTTTCGGGCAGAACGTTTGAACACCAAAGAATTGCTATTGACCATAAAAATCCAGGATACTAAAAGCGGTAGAAGGATAACCAGCAGGAAAGTACTGCTTTTAGGGAATGGAGTCATTGAAGGATGAAAATAAACAAATACAGCAGAGGCAGTGTAAGCATTGTTGTATTATTGGCCTGTGTTGTTTTGAGCGGGGTTATTCAGTCGTTGTATTATTCGCTGCGTGAAGAAATTGATGCTGAAAGTAAAATTATTTTACATAGTCAGCTGCAGTCAGTTGCTGCCGATGTTATGAGTTGTGTACTGATAAAAGAGCAGAGCGGTAATCTGGCAGAAAGCTTTGGACTTGAGGAGCAAATGTTATATCCTGGTCACAAAGTAATGCAGACAGAAGTTATTTTAGAAAGTGATGAAAGTCTGCCGGGGCGCAAATTGAGCGTTATTTCAATGACCGATGATATGCAAATAAGGTTAGCAGAGGTTTGTTTGCAGCCGCCGTTAGGGCGTGGGCAGGAGTTTTACAAAAATACTTTAACTGCTGGCCGTAAGATAAGTGGTGATTTCGATAACAGTAATGATGTAATCTGTATTGCTGAAGCCGGTGATATTTTAGAAGCACTGTATATAGGCGCCTATAAAAAATGGAGCCATTATAGTTTTTTGACTGATGACGAATATCGACAACTGGGGTTCGGCAAGGGAATTTATTATAGTGATGATTTATATGGTGCAAAGGTACCTTGTATAGTAGAAGCACTTAAGGGAGATGCTTTTCTTATTTCTGAAAAGAATATTACTATAGAAGAGAATTTACACTTGTTGGGAAGAGTAACGGTAGTAGTTGGAGACAATCTGATTATTGGTGACAATGTACAACTGGAACAGGCTTTAGTGATAGTGAAAAATAATTTGAGGATTGGATCTAATTGCAGTATAAAAGGAATTGTAGCAGCTGGCGGTGAAATAACTATTGGTGTTAATTTTTCACTG
>OGKY01000352.1_pt1 | contig 25507 bp, 21 predicted proteins | sample 1572731 | NCBI WGS metagenome assembly OGKY01 (sample SAMEA2581924, study PRJEB24529) | metagenome | biome: Human gut stool | place: China | collected 2011
AAGTTCCAACCATTGTAACTATTGCTCCGATTGACCAATATTTATGTGCTTTCATTTTATACCTCCAAATTGATTAAGCTGTTTCCAAAATAAATATCTCTGGATCATTAACAATATTATACATTCCATCCATTATTTTCGACAAGTAGGGAAAGAAAAATAATCATTCCAAATACAAAAGGATGTATCACGATAATTCTGGCATTACCTTGACACATCCTTTCGTGTTGTATTTTTTTATTCTTCTTAATGACAGCTAAGCAAAAGGTAAATTATTTTCTGTGATATCATCACAAAATAATTGATTCATTCACTGCAAAATATAAGAACCACCTTTCTGCCTTAATCTTGGTGGTTCTTTGTGTCATATATGAAATTTCTGAGAGTCTTAATAAAGAGAAACACAAGATTAGTAGCGACGATCTACTTGCTTTCTGCGATTATCTTCTCTAAACCTGCTACTTCTTCTATCGAAGCAATATGAAGTCAAAAATCATCTATGCTGCATTTTGTTATTGTGGATAATATCGAGTAAATATCTTTACCGCTAAAATGATATAAAAACAGAAACTAAATATAATTTGATCAGCACTCTTTGGTCATGACTTTCCTGCATCAATTCTATCGCTATTCTTGGGGCTGTCGCACTAAAAAATTAGTGCGACAGCCCCTTTGTGGTAATAGGGTAATTAATAATTTATATTTCACATGCTACATCATATGCTGATTTAATAGCATGATCAATATTACTTGGACGTTCTCCGGCACAATCACCAATATAGTGAAGTGGGAGAGGACAATCTGAAAGCTCTGGAAGATTCTTTCTTGCACCAACAGCCATTACAACAAAGTCTGAAGCAATTTCTTCTGTTGATGTATTGTCATCTATTGTTTTTTCAACAACTACAGAATCATCTTTAATTTCTGATAATTTTGCAGATGTTACTATTTGAACATTATAATGCTCTAATTCCCTCATTAGAGTAGGTAAAATAGTGTTACTTTCTTCTTTTGCAATCTGATCCATCATTTCAATAATTGTAACCTTACATCCGCGTGAAGCCAAATATTCAGCGGTTTCAACACCTACAAGACCACCACCGATTACAGAAACATTACCGAATACGATTTCTTTCTTGGCAAGTACATCCCATGCACTTGCTACAGTTGGAAGATCTTTGCCAGGAACAGGGATTATTGCATTGTTTGCTCCTGTTGCCACAATTACTTCATCGAATGAATTATAATCTTGGGATGTGAATTCCTGACCAAGCCTGAATGTTACATCCAATTCAGGAAGTACATTTGTATAATAATTAATGCTTCTCATCATTTCTTCTTTTCTTGGAGGTACACTAGCAATAAGTAACTGACCACCAATCTGAAGTGATTTCTCAAATATAGTTACATGATGTCCTCTTAATGCGGAAACACGTGCAGCTTCAAGTCCAGCAATACCAGCACCAATAATTGCTATATTCTTTGTTGATGCTGCAGGAGTTATATGTCGTGTTGCTTCGTAACCATTTTCAGCATTAAGTACACAACTTAAGAAAGCACGATTCTGAATATTATCTGTACATCCTTTATTACACATCATACATGTTCTGACATTACAGCAATGTCCATCTGCACATTTGTTTGCAAAGTCAGGGTCTGTGAGAAGAGAACGACCTAATCCAATAATATCAGCAGAACCATTTGTAATAACCGCTTCAGCAGCTTCTGGTGTAACGATACGGCCTACTACAGATACAGGAATAGATACAAGCTCTTTGATTTTTTTAGAATAAGAAACCATAAATCCGTATGGCTGTGTTCCCATGGCAGGGATTGTATCACCCATATTTCCAGTATGGTTAGCCTGTGCAACATGTAATGTGTCAACACCGCAAGCTTCTAATTCTTTAGCAAAAATGCAAGCTTCATCAAGTGGAAGACCACCTTTTCCTCTAAAACTATTTTCTCCAAGAGGAGTAACTATAGGAAGCTTGTAGTCGATAACCATGTCAGGTACGATTGTTTTTAATCTTTTTACGAGTGTTAATGCAAAACGTGTACGATTAGCCAGGTCACCGCCATATTCATCAGTTCTATGATTTAAAATAGGAGAGCAGAGAGAACCAACAAGACGGTCTCCATGTACTTCAATACAATCAACACCAGCTTCGTGTGCTAAGATAGCACAGTTTTCCATATGCTTTATTATTTCATCAAGCTCTTCTGCAGTAACTTCATTTACAAAGTGCTGCATATCATGGTGAAGTTTAGCTCTTGCCTCCTGCATTTTGCCCTGATGGAACAAGTCGTTTAAAGCTTTAACATTGTAGTCAGGATGGAATAACTGAATTCCAAGTTTTGCGCCATTTTCATGACATGCGTCAGCAAGTCTTTTGAAGCTTTGAACCTGTTCAGATGAATAAAGCTTTGGTGTAGGAGAGAATGTTGGAAGTGGTGCAACATCTCCAATTACTATATATCCGACACCGCCTTTTGCGAGACGCTCGTAAAAACGAAAACTTTGTTCTCCAATTGAACCATCTTTTTCTTCATATCCTGTTGTAAGTGGTGGGAACATAATACGGTTTTTAAACTCAATATTTCCAACTTTTATAGGCTCTAATAATTTCATTGTTCATACTTCCTTTCAAATTGAGTATACTATTTAAGTGGTGTTAAAAACTCTAACATTAATTTGTCTAATTCTGCTCTTGCAAAAGCACTGGCAAAATTGTGGTTAGCGCCTTCAATTGTTTTATAATTGCATTTTCCATTGTAAAGTGACTCATATCTATGGCATGTTGCATCATCTACCAAATCATCTGCAGTTCCTCTTATAAGGAGGACTGGTCCGTTGTATCCTTCTGCTGACGAGAATGGCTCATAATTAAATAAATCATGATTAAAAGATGTTGGGAAAGTGAGTCCTTCAATATCGGCCTTGGTGATCCCCTTAGCTTCCATGGCTTCAGCACGATCCTTACATCCAAACCACATTCCAGCACCTGGACACATAAGCATGAGAGCATAAGGATTAACAATAGGAGCGGCAGTAGCAGCTGCGTATCCTCCCATACTCTGACCAGATAAGATAATCTTATCTGGATTGGCAAAATCTTGTGTTTTAGTCCAGTTTATAATATCCTCGATATCGTGTAGGATACCTGTAAAGGTCATGTCCTCGAATTCACCATCACTTTCACCATTTCCGTATAAATCAAAACGGACACTGGCAAATCCATGTTCAGCTAAGAATCTGGCTGTGTGCGTATAAATACTTTTGTAACCGCTTTTATTCCCTGTAAAGCCATGTACATTTACAATAGCAGGAAATCTTGTGCCATCTTCTGGAATGTTAACTATTCCGCGTAAGATGTGTCCATCACGGTTTGTGATTTCTACTTGTTTTGTCAATTTAAAATACCTCCATTTCTAATTTTATTCTGCAGTAGTAGCATTTCGCTTGTCAGCTAAATCCTGTAACATTTCAGCTGTTTTCTCTTTTGTAAGAGGGTAGATAAATTTTAATACCAGAACAGCTAATAAATATCCTACAACATATAAACCTGTATATGTTTTCCAAAGATGTCCTGAGAATGCTTCATTCTGGACAGCTTCATTAACCTGGAATCCAGCAATTGCAAGTGCAAAACTACTCATACTTCCTGATACAGCATTAGCAAGTTTACGGAAGAATGTATATGCCGAATATACAATTCCTTCATTACGTTTTCCTGTCTGAAGTTCTTGATAATCAATTGCATCATTTACAAGTGCCCAAACTAATACTTGGAAACCACTTACTCCAAGATAGCAGATTCCGTTGATGATAATAAAGAGAATAGGATTTTCAATTGGGAAGAAGAATAAAATAGCATAAACAACAACTGAGAAAGTTGCACTGTACATAATCCATTCTTTCTTTCCAAATTTCTTAGCAACAAATTTTGTGCCTACGAATGCAATAAGTGACCAGAGTACACTTAACATACCTGAAACTGCCATGATGGCAACATTTCCAAAATAATCGCGGAATAAATAAGTATTTAATCCGTTAACCATACCTGCTCCAACAATACCGATAAAGCTTGATAACATAACTCCGAGTAATGCTTTGTTTTTAGTAATATCTTTAATTACCTGGAAGTAGTTAAACTTTTCTTTTTTCTCAACAACTGGCTCTGTAATAATACGCTCTTTACACCAATGAGATGTAAACATAAGACAGATTAATCCAATAACTGCACAGATTGCTGACATAATAAGGAAATGGCTAGGTACTGGCTGGTTATCTTTATATAAGAATAATGGTCCAGCAATAACGATAACTGTCATAAAAATTGTACCGCCAAGACTTCTGAAACGAGAAAGGTCAGTACGTTGGTTAACATCATCAGTCATTACACTTGAAAGACTACCAAATGGAACGTTGACACATGTGTACATAATTTCGTAAACAATATATGTAATGAACATATAAGCAATACGTGCACCATAAGCGAAATTGCTTACGTTAACAAATCCTAATATACAGAGTACTGCAGTTGGAAAAGCAAAGAATTTAATCCAAGGAATAAATTTTCCTTTTCCTTTGTTTTTGTGGCTATCAACAAGTGCACCAATTAAAGGGTCATTTATAGCATCCCAAAACTTTGTAACAAGCATAAGGATTCCTACGTGTACTGGATTAACTTTTAATACCAGTGTATAAAAAATAGCAAGATACATTGCACGGAACTGCTCAGTACAGCAACATCCCAAATCGCCAAGAGTGTAACCAATTTTGTCCTTCATGGAAAAAGGTCTTGTTTCTTTCATAATAATTTACCTCCCAAATTTATATTGTTTTAGTAGCTACACTCTTATTATATTGGGGTTATGCTGATATCCATATACAAATATTGCTTGCAAACTACGAAAAATTGATATATTGTATATTTTGACGAAATGAACAAAAAATATAATAGGAAAGTGTACAAAATAGACATATGGAAAAGCAAGGCTACAAAATGGAATATTTGAAAATATTGGATAGTGCCCAGCGAAGCTTTGGGCAAAAGAAGAGCTATACAATTGTATTTATAGCTGGTGGGATAGGGCATATGCACCAGGAGGACGATAATATTGTATGTACTATGGAGGATTTGATATTTATTAAGCCAGGTAATAAAGTAAAACTTGAATATCGTAAAAATAAGTATCCTCTTGAAGTTTATGTTCTTTATATAGGTGGAGAACTTTTAAGGAAATTGTCAGATGAAGAAACAAGACTTGATGAAGCGTTTGATTTTGTTCCGTATCAAGTTAAGATTGTTCATTCTGAGACTGAATCGGCTATGCTTATAAAGAATATATCAAAAAAGCTCTATTCGATGAATAATGAGCCGCCTAAATTTGCCCACTCATTATACGAGAAAAGCCTATTAACTATGATTCTTGTACTTGCACTTCGCTCATCTGTTCAGGAGGATGTACAGATTAAGACGAATAAGAAAAAACACGTTGTAATGGATGATATTTTTATTTATATCAGAGAACATTTGACAGAAGATATCTCGTTGGAGCGCTTGGAAAATGAATTTTATATAAGCCGTTATCATATAGTAAGAGAGTTTAAAAAATTGACAGGTGAGACACCTCATTCATACATTGTAAAGAGCAAACTTGATTTATGCCGCCATTATATAGAGCAGGGGAAAAGTATTCATGAGGTATATGCGCTTGGTGGATTTGGAGGGTATAATCATTTTTTTAGAGCATTTAAGAAAGAATATGGTGTTACTCCAATGCAATATTACAAAGATTTAAAGATTGACAGGAATGAAAAGTAATGATTGTGTTTGTAGAATAAAGCAAATAAGGGGCTGCTTTAACGATTGAAAATCGTTAAAGCGACAGCCCCGTGGTATATTCAATCATTCTTTTATTAATCCCTGTACATGTACGTATACATATTACTTCATACATACAAAGCACTGAGATTCTGACCTTTCAGAGTTTATCCAAGTAAGTCACTGTTACCGCTCTTATTGACCGTTTCACAAGATGATATGCACCTTCGCATGATAATTTTAAAAATCAACTTATAAAACTTGGGCTTCTAACCCAATCAATAATGTGTGCCCTTGTCACACTCGGCAACCGACCCGCCCGTCCGCAAGGCTTAACATGTAATATAACCATGTGGTCTGCATGTTGGATAACTCTTATCCAAATCTTTTTTTACTATAATATATCATTTTTTAATGTCAACAGAAAAATAAAATTTTACTCAGATTTTACTTTATTTTTGCATTATTATACATTATCTCAAAAGATATTCTATAATTGCAGCTGTAACTTTATCATTAAGTTTCATAGACATAATGTTTGATATAATAACATTTTTGTCCTCACCGGATGTAAATAATCTGTAAATACTTCTCCTGTCATTATTATCCATCTGTGCCTGCAGAAGAAAATCATATATTTTATCATTAACATTTTCACCGTTGTATACAAGATTGTTTTCTTCATTATCAGCAAATATTTCAAGCTCTGACGCACCATCACAGTTACATGTAACTGTCCATGTATTTGTTTTTATATCGTATTTGGCATTATCTGCATTTTCAAATCTTATACCACGTGCAAATCCTCTTAATATAAAACGGTACTTTCTGTTTCGTGGAATTACCGATAAGTCACCGCTTACATCTATGCTTATTTTTGCCTTATCTTCATTCCAGTCGAGCACAAACTCTGTCAAAGCATATTCGCCTTTTTCGTAGTCAAATCCATCTCCAGAATCTTCGTACATAACAAATGTATTTGATGCACCTGGACATATAACCACATCAACTTTTTTCGGATTAATAATATCATTACTGCCACATTCCGAAGCAAGCGGTATTATTGCACCTGCACGTCCAAGCACAGGAATACTTTGAAGATTTCTACATAAAATCTGACTTTTTCCATTTTTACCGCCATTGTATACATCACCGGTAAATATATCTGTCCATATTCCGGCTGGTATAAAACATTCCTCACCGCTTTTTTGTGAATCTTCATCAATCTTTGTTGTAACAGGACACACAAGCATTTCACTACCAAGAAAATATTGATTTTTATAACTATATGCTTTCTCCTCAAATGGATAATAATAATACATTGGTATTATTACAGGAATATGCTCGCAATGACATCTGTAATTAAGTGTGTACATATATGGAATAAGTGCATGCCTGAATCTTAAAATCTTTTCCATATCACTGCAGTATGGCTCAGGATAATTCCATGGTTCTTTTCCACAGAACGGATTAGAGCTGCTGTGAAGCCTGTTTATCGGTGAAAATACACCAAACTGATACCATCTTAATGCAAGCTCGTTGTCTTTATATCCGTTCATATGACCGCCTATATCATGACTCCACCACGTATATCCCACATTTGATGCCGTTGCTGTAAAATAAGGCTGAAATTCAAGCGATTTCCATGTAACTATCGTATCTCCAGAAAATCCTATCGGATACCTATGGCTTCCAAGTCCGCCATACCTCGAAAGAATAAGTCCTCTTCTGCCTCTTTTTTCCATATCTTTAAAATGAAAATAATTTAGCATCCATAATGGGTCAATTCCGCTTGCTCCTCCGTTGTTGCCCTGTTGCCAGTCTACCCACCAGAAATCAACTCCAGCATTTTCATGTGGATGATGTACAAACTTAAAATACGCCTCAACAAACTCTTTGTTAGTCATATCAAACTCTATAGTTTTTTTACTGTCAGGATTAATTCCTAGATACTCTGCCATATCTTTATACATTTTTTCAAAATTCCGGATACCTGATGCCGGATGGACATTAAGTGTTACATGATAATTATGTTCATGCAGCCATGACAAAAATCTTTCCGGATTCGGAAATAAATCATTATTCCATGTATATCCTGTCCATCCGCCACCAGATTCCATCGGCACATCGACTATATGCCAGTCCATATCCATAACAGCAACGGAAAATGGTATATTCCTTTTTTCAAATTCCGTCAGTAGCTCAATGTAACTTTCTTCACTGTATTTCCAATACCTGCTCCACCAGTTTCCAAGAGCGTATCTTGGAAGAAGCGGAACAGCCCCCGATAATTTATAAAAATCACGCAGACACGCAAAATAATCACGCCCATATGCAAGATAATAAACATCAATCTCTTCATGTTTCCTTTTTGATGGCATATTTTCTTCATCAAACACAAACGATTTGCTGTCATCAAAAAACGTCCTTCCACTCTTATCCATAAGCCCGTATTCAAGTTCAACTTCCCCGTCAGCCCTGTCAAGAGTTCTCATTGTGCCTTTGAGATTATGCTCCCGAGGCGGAAAACTATACGTCTTTGCACCAAAATACCACCTTCCACCGTAATTGGTAAAATCATATTTTACATCTATAAAAAGTCCTTCTTCACTAAATTTCTTTTTATCGTATATCATATGAAATGCTTCTGTCTCTATCTCAAGGCGGTCGTCACTTTGTGTCACTGAATATTCCGGTACCGGAAATTCCCTGTTAAGCACAGTCTGCGTCTGTAAATCTTCAAACACACCAGTCTCTGAATATTCCATTCTCATCATAAACGGCGTAAGCACCGAAAAACGATATTTTCCCCCCTGAACAATACATGCTTTGTTACAACAACTTTTAGCCATTTTTTTCCTCCGTTATTAAAATAAGCTTTACTTGAAGATTAACACCGTCAATTATCTTTGTCTACGTAAATAAAAATCAAAAATGCAAATAATACAGAAAAAAAGCTCCAAAACCCTATCAATTTTAAAATCATTTCAGGGTTCTGGAACTCTCTTCTATAAATTATTTGTATTCTACATAGTCAACAGTAACATATCCTGCTTCTGTTTTTATGCTGTTATCATGGCATGCAAACATACCGCTCTTTACACCAACCCAGCGTCCTGCTTTTGCCTCTGTGGATTGTCAACACTTTTTCTATTTCCGTAAAAGTGAATCTCGCCCGCTCGTCCTTATCATTCTGCAGGCTGTACCCCTGATAACAATCCCAGTACACATTCATCTTCGTTCTCTCTGCGTCAATATGCTCACTATTTTCTACATCAAATCTGCGGTCATTGTGCTTTGCGTCATAGGTTCCATGCTTGCCTGACCGTCCATTGTGCCTAGTTGCTTTCATGCTAATCTTTCCTTTCTTTCCATAAAAAAAGACCAAGTAAATCTCTCTACTCAGTCTGTTTATCGTAACAATATTTGGTTCTTTTCCCGAAAGGAATTGCAACGAAGTTGCTTAATCTTGTGGAGCTTTGCTACAAGCAATACCCAGTACTTAGTGGCGAAACGCCACTAACTGGGCAATGGTTGCACCCTTGACCGGCTAAGGCGCTTCGCCCTTAACCCGAGCGGAGTCTTTCTCCTGCACCTTGCGTAAGGCTCTGCCTTTACAATCCAACAACCTGAAAGTTTCTTTTTCTTGATAAATGGGGATTAGTTTTCCTTTTTTCCAATCAGCAATAACCACCTATGGTCAAAGCATATTTGTCCCTCCTTGATATAGGGATTAAAACCTGTTTTATCTCCACCATTCAAATCGTATTCCATTTTATCAATAATATCTTTTTGAATATCCTCTGGTGTACTTGTCAAATCCATCCAACTTTGTAGATTTACAGGAACAAGTGTTGTTTCTTCAAGCTGAAGCTCAAAAGCATCCTCAAACAATGCTTCAAATTCTTCTCTGCTAAGTATTCTTGTATGTGAGTTATCACGCATCGTTTCAATAGCGTCATTAGTTTCACGCAATTCTTCTGTAGTCGCTACCATATCCCAAATAACAAGTTTTCCACCTTTTTTCAAAACTCGTTGCATCTCCCGAAAAGGCTTTTCAGGCTCAACAAAATGGTGCAATGAAAGTCTTGTAATCACAAGGTCAAATGTTTCATCTTCAAAAGGTAAGCATTCCGCATTCCCCGATACAAATGATATGTTCTGAATACCTTCTTGCTTTGCCAGTTTTTTTCCCTGCTCCAACATTGCTTCTGTCAAATCCAAACAAGTAATGTCCTTAACATAAGGAGCCACTGCTCTTCCACATATACAGGTTCCAGCAGCAACCTCCAATGCATGTTCATTGCCCTTTGCCTGAATACTACGAATCAAATAATCGGTATATTCTGCCTTAGACATATGATATGAAGCAAATTTCTCTGCTTGTGTACCAAATGATTTTTTCACTTCATTATAGTTATTCATAAACTTTTACCTCGCTGTAAACTTCAAAGTTTCTGTTCCTTACAAACTTCGATTTATCTTTTTCTTTCTGAAAATGGGCAATTCCGAACCGGAACTGCCCATATATTTTGAAAATTATGCGATTTTTAAGGCTCTGCACCGTTTCAAGCACCATTGGGTGTAAATTTGGTGTATTTGTGTATTTTCAGAGCTTTTTCTCAAATGAAGTACATCCCGTTTTATTGGGTAAAACGGTACTTCTTAGTACAGCTTTGCACCTGCCGGGATTCTATCATTTACCATCAGAAGGTTCAGTCCCTCGTGACTGTCTTCCTCGTGTACAGCTGAAATCAACATACCTTCGGAATCAATTCCCATCATCTTTCTCGGTGGCAGGTTCACGATAGCGATTGCTGTCTTTCCAACCAGTTCTTCCGGCTCGTAATACTCGTGAATACCGCTTAAAATCACACGGTCTTTGCGTTCTCCGTCATCTAATGTAAACTTCAGAAGCTTCTTTGACTTCGGTACTGCTTCACAAGCTAAAATCTTAACTGCACGGAAATCAGATTTTGCAAATGTATCGAAATCTACCATCTCTTCAAAGATTGGCTCAATCTTCACATTAGAGAAATCAATCTTTTCAGACTCAGTTTTTACATTTTTTTCAGGTGCTTCAGAAGCTGTATTATTTACATCATTTTTCTTATTTACACCATCTAAGGACTTCATCGTCGGGAACAGCAGAACATCACGGATCGCAGGAGAGTTGGTCAGCAGCATTACCAGACGGTCGATACCGTAACCGATACCGCCGGTAGGAGGCATACCGATCTCCAGTGCGTTCATGAAATCTTCATCTGTCGTATTGGCTTCCTCATCGCCTGCTGCCAGGGCAGCTTCCTGCGCCTTGAAACGCTCTCTCTGGTCGATAGGGTCATTTAACTCGGAATAAGCATTACACATCTCACGTCCGTAGATGAACAGCTCGAAACGCTCTACGTAATCGGGCTTGTCCGGCTTTCTCTTGGTCAGAGGAGAGATCTCTACCGGATGATCCATGATGAATACGGGCTGGATCAGATGCTCTTCTACGAACTCTTCGAAGAACAGGTTCAGGATATCGCCCTTGGCATGACGCTCTTCGTAGTGTACACCCTTCTCGTCTGCCAGTTTCTTCGCAGCAGCGGTATCGGGAATCTGGTCGAAGTCAACGCCTGCGTATTTCTTGACAGCATCTACCATGGTCAGTCTCTCGAAAGGCTTGCCCAGGTCGATGGTCTCTTCTGCGTAAGGGATCACGGTAGTACCGCATACTTCCTGTGCCACATAGCGGAACATGTTCTCGGTCAGATCCATCATTCCGTAATAGTCGGTGTATGCCTGGTACAGCTCCATCAGTGTGAATTCCGGATTGTGTCTGGTGTCCAGACCTTCGTTACGGAATACACGGCCAATCTCGAAGACACGCTCCATACCGCCGACGATCAGTCTCTTCAGGTACAGTTCCAGGGAGATACGCAGCTTCACGTCCTCATCCAGCGCATTGTAATGGGTCTCGAAAGGTCTTGCTGCCGCACCGCCGGCATTGGATACCAGCATGGGGGTCTCTACTTCCAGGAAGCCCTGTCCGTCCAGATAACGGCGGATGGCGCTGATGATCTTAGAACGCTTTACGAAAGTATCCTTAACATCCTGATTCATGATCAGGTCGGTATAACGCTGACGATAACGGATATCGGTATTGGTCAGGCCATGGAACTTCTCAGGCAGGATCTGTAAGCTCTTGGACAGCAGTATTACCTGGGACGCATGCACGGAGATCTCGCCGGTCTTGGTCTTGAAGACTTCACCCTCGATACCTACGATATCGCCCACATCGTACTTCTTGAAATCCGCATAGGACTCTTCTCCGATGCTGTCTCTTGCCACATATACCTGGATGTTGCCGGGCAGATCCTGTACATTACAGAAGGATGCCTTACCCATGACACGTTTGGACATTACACGTCCGGCGATACGGACGGTCTTGCCTTCCAGTTCTTCGAAATTGTTCTTGATATCGGTGCTGTGATGGGTCACATCATATTTGGTGATCTGAAAAGGATCCTTGCCTGCCTGCTGCAGGTTAGCCAGCTTCTCGCGCTTTACCTTAAGCAGCTGATGAATATCCTGCTCCTGTACATTTGTGTTCTGTGTATCTGCCACTTTTTTCCACTCCTTACTCTGTCTTACTTACTCAACGTTACTTCTCTGGATCTCCAGAATCTTATATGCGAATACACCTGCGGGTGTCTCTACTTCTACGGTATCGCCGACCTTATGGCCGATCAGTGCCTTACCTACGGGGCTCTCGTTGGATATCTTGCCCTTTAAGCTGTTCGCCTCGGTGGAACCTACGATCTTGTAATCCAGTTCTTCGCTATACTCCACATCCAGAATCTTAACGATACATCCGATGTTGATCTTGTCCAGATCTACCTCATCCTCTACAACGACTTCTGCGTTCTTCAGGATCTTCTCCAGTTCTTCGATACGGGCTTCGATGTCTCTCTGCTCATCCTTCGCTGCATCGTACTCAGCGTTCTCGGACAGGTCTCCCTGCTCTCTTGCTTCCTTAATCTTCTGAGCAACTTCCTGACGTTTTACCACTTTCAGATCATGTAACTCATCCTCATATTTTCTGAGGCCTTCGTAGGTCAAAATGTTTTTCTTTTCCTGCATGATACCGCACCTTCCTGTTTTCTATATTTTGTACTGCCGACACTCCCGGCAACTATACTAGCCTAATCAACCGAGTTATTATACCCATTTTTGCTGATGGTGTCAAGGTATTCCCGGGCTTTTCGAGGGTCTTTCCACTCTTTTTTCATGGAAAAATAACGGATCTGCGGACATTGTACCAGGGCCCGGTGCTCCTTGTCCTCCGATGCCGGAAAATCCAGCCAGATACTGCCTGCTGCCAGTCCGCCGCCGTAGACCTTTTCATTGTCGCAAAAATCCAGTACCACGCAGGGTTTCGTCCCCTGCAGCCGTACTCGTCCGTAGTCCGCATTTTCCGCAAGCAGCCGGATCTCCGGGATCAGACCGTACTCATCCTCCAGTTCCCCGGTCAGCCACTCTTCCTCCTCCCGGTATTCTCTTTCCGTAAGATACCATTTCATGCTCTGCAATCTGGCAGCATAGCGGAGCACGACATAAGGCAGATACGGATTTCTCCCCAGCAGGACCAGATCCGGCCACGCCGGATAGCCGCCCGCTCTCTCCCCGTAGCGCAGCAGATGTTCGATCCACTCCTGTTGCAGATAATCCCGGAATTCCCTTCCGAAATAAAAAGAAAGAGGCTCACGGCACACCACATAGGTGTGATCCGGATCCTCTGTCAGTTCCTGTAATTGTTCCCGGAGCTTTAGCTCCGTGAGCTTTAGCTCCGTGAGTGCCAGCTCCGCCTGTTTTTCTTCCATACCTTCCGTTCTGGCTACCGACACTCTGACCAGATGATAGTCCGGGAAAAAATATTCCGTCCGGCTCACAGTCACCACAGGGCGCCGGTCTTCTCCCTTTTTCCACAGGAAGGGCAAAAATTTCTTCAGTTTTCCCCGGCGCAGTTCCGCTTTTTCCTCCAGCGGTGTCCCGCACATCGCTGTCCGTCGCGCCGGATAGAGATACAAAATAGTGTCCATGCTTCATTGTATGCAGTCATCCCAATTATATGCACCACACCGCGCACAACATCATATCATGCAAGGTCTGCCTCATAATGCATTGCTGTATCCAAAATCCGCACTACACTTCGTCCGGAAAGATTTCCTGCACTCCCCGGATCAGTTCGTCCATTTTCTCCATGGTATTGATGGTCTGGCGGAAATGAGCGGAATGGGGCATTCCCACCGTATACCAGGACAGGTGCTTGCGCATCTCCCGGACACCGGTGTATTCTCCCTTGTATTCCAGCTGCAATGCCGCATGGCGCAGGATCATTTCCCGCTTCTCCCGGTTCGTGGGTCTTGCTGGGATCGTGCCGTTTTCCAGATAGGATACCACCTCCCGGAAAATCCAGGGATTTCCTTCTGCCGCCCGGCCGATCATGACACCATCGCAGCCGGTCTGTTCCAGAATGGCTTTTGCTTTTTCCGGGCTGTCCACATCCCCGTTGCCGATCACTGGAATCTTCACTGCATCCTTCACCTGTGCGATGATATCCCAGTCTGCCTGTCCGCTGTAGTACTGGGCTCTGGTCCGTCCGTGCACCGCCACTGCCGCCACACCGCAGGCTTCCGCGATCTTCGCGATCTCCACGGCATTGACATGGTCATCATCAAAGCCCTTGCGGATCTTTACCGTCACCGGTTTGTTGATGGCCTTTACCAGTGCCGTCAGAATCTGCTCCACCAGCTTCGGAGCCTTCATCAGCGCGGAGCCTTCGCCGTTGTTCACGACCTTCGGCACCGGGCAGCCCATATTCAGATCCAGTATAGAAAAAGGACGTTCCTCGATCCGTTTTGCCATCTCCGCAAGGATCTGGGGATCTGAGCCGAACAGCTGCAGGGAAGCCGGCACTTCCTCGGGATGGATCTCCATGAGACTGTCCGTATTTTTATTGTTATAATATATGGCTTTGGCACTGACCATTTCCATGCACACCAGCGCCGCTCCCATCTCCCTGCAAAGCAGGCGGAACGGCAGGTCGGATACTCCCGCCATGGGTGCCAGGATCACCGGGTTGTCCAGGGTCACATTACCAATCTGTAATTTTTTCATGCTGTCCTTCCTATTTCTTTTTGTTTCTGTTTCCTTTCCCTACTACTCGCAATACCGCCTGTGATCCTCCCGATGCCACCCGCCAGCAGACGGCCGTAATACTCCATACTGCATGCCGCGCTGGGAAGGATCATGACGATATAGGGATACACATAACGGCTCTTGGCCTCCCAGAGGATCGTAATGAAAAAGCCGCCCAGAAAAATAATCCCCGGAAGTACCTGTACACCTTTCAGTTTTCCCAGCAGGATCCTCAAATAATATCCGAAAACCGCCAGATATACCATTCCCTGAAAACGGTTCAGGAATGCCAGTGCTCTTTCATTGGCCTGTCCGGTATAGAGGTCTTCCACCCAGCCTTGCGGCCGGTACTGGTATCTGGTCTGGTTAAAGCTGCAATAAGTAGGCTCGATCCACTGGATCAGCAGTTTCTCCTTGAGAAACGTAACGGCTGCCACGGGATCCTCCTGCCATTTTGCCAGACACTGCCTGATATCTCCTTTGGCCACTTCTGCTGCCTCTATGCTGTCATACCCGGCCTGCAGATAAGTGTCCAGATTATAATCATTGTAGGTTCCCGGCCCCTTCAGGGCGTCGGGATTCTCCTGCATTCCCATGGCAACCCACAGAACATACGGAGCACCGGAACCATATTCCCGGTCAAGCTGTCCTTCCGCCATGTGACAGAGAGTCGTTTTCCCCAGCAGCATGACTGCCAGTACCACACAGAGAGCCGGCAGCCCCTGCCATTTTTTACTGCGAAGCAGCACCAGGATCTGCATGATGACCATGGCGATCCATACCACCAGCAATACATTTCTGGTCGCATACGCCAGTCCCATGAACAACGCGACGGCACTCCACAGCAGTCCCTTCTGCCACACCTTTCCCTCCGGCCGGTTGGCCATCAGGTAACACCAGATGGCACACAGGACGCTGCAGGTTCCGATACTCTCACCATAGATAAACAAAGCATAGCAATACACCGGCAGGAACAAAAGCTCCGCCACAAGATACAGCAATTCCGCTGCCCGGCTTCCCGACAGTTCCCGCACGATCCTAAATCCCACATACAGCGTGATGCCTCCGCAGACCGCCTGTACCTGTTGGATCACGAGCCGTTCCGTGGAGCCTGCCACACGGAAGATTAAGGCGAAGATCTCCGCCAGTCCCAGCTGGAACGGATAGATACCATAGTAATCCTGTGCCAGCACCCATTCCGCATCACCGTCCGCCAGTGCCATAGCTGCTCTTTGCACATAATACTGGTCTGCAATGCTCTCCGCTCCGGCGGCCCTCGCAAGCCTTATCCCTAGAATCACTGCTGTCACAGCTCCCAGAACTGCCAGCAGATGCAGTGCCCACGCCGGGATCTTTTTCATCACTCCGGACAGAGCCCCGCATACCGCCACCAGCACTACGCCGACAAGAGCATTCCAGAGGATACTGTCTTTTTCATCCAGATAATATTCCGGTTCCACCAGCCTCTTCGTATATTTCCAGGAATAAAACAGCAGGAACAGCATTACTGCTGTTCCAATGGCTGCCATAATCTTTGTTGCTGCTTTTTCCAGCTTTATCATGTCATTCCCCTATCAACGTCGATTCTTGTCGTAGATGATCCGCAGTCCATCCAGTGTCAGAGAGCTGTCATAGATGTCAATGCTGTCGGTCTCGTCTGCGATAGCACGTCCCAATCCTCCGGTGGCTACCACCTTCAGATTTGCAAGACCGCTCTCTTCCTTTACCTTGCGGATGATGTATTCCGTCTGTCCGATCTGCCCGTACATGAGTCCTGCCTGCATACTGGTAATGGTCTCCTGTGCCAGGATGGTCTTCGGCTTACGGATCTCAATATTCGGCAGCTTCGCCGTCTCTTTCCACAGAGCCTCCGAACTGATCCGGATACCGGGAGCAGTGATTCCTGCAGTAAAACGTCCATCCTCCGTGATCAGATCATAGGTGGTCGCCGTACCGAAATCCAGTACCAGCACCGGTCCGCCGTATTTCACATAAGCTGCCACCGCATCCACGATACGGTCTGCACCGATGGCCCGGGGATCCTCGGTAGCGACCTTGATGCCGCTCTTCACACCGGGGCCCACGATCAGTGGTTTTGTCTTGAGATAACGGATGATGGAACTGGTCAGGGAATGCATCACATCCGGCACTACGCTGGCAATGATGGCTCCCTCGATGTCCGTCACTTCGATACCGTTATTTTTTAGCAGCTGGGTGATCATGATCCCGTATTCATCTGAGGTTCTGGGGGTCTTCGTCATGATCCGGAAGGTGGCTTCCATCTTTTTCCCCTGAAAGACACCCATGGTCATATTCGTGTTGCCTACATCAATGACAAAAATCATTCATCGTCCTCCTCATCCAGCAATGCGGATACATCTTCTTTTTTGATAAACACACGGTAATACAGACTCAGGGACTCGAAAAGCTCCTGTCTGCTCCTACGGATCTCAGAGATCAACAGTCCGGAAGAGATCTCATCATAATAGATGTCATCATCATCCGCATTGGTCTCCATGACCACATTTCCATCCTCTTCAAAGGCAATGGTAAAGACACCGCCCACTTCCTCGGTGAAAAGCACGCAGATCACATGCAGCTCCTGCTTGATGGAATCCGGAATCATCTTAAATTGTTCTTCGTTAAAATAATATTTCTTCTCATAGGCGTTGGCGCCGCAGAGTACGATCTTGTTCTCGTCCATACTTCTATATCCTGTTCTGTCTCAATTCTGTCACGGACTATCTGTTCCGGTCTTTTTATTCCGGTCTTTCCATCCGGCTGTCCGTCCTGCCTTCTGCCATCCCGGAAAATGCTGTACATACCTACACGTACCCATAAATGCCACGAACCGATACTTCTCCGGCATAGACTTCCTCCACGGTGCCGTCCGGCCTCTCCACCAGAAGCTCTCCCTGGTCGTTGATGCCTCTGGCAATGCCACGGTATTCGCCCTTGGGATCCAGCACGCAGACTTCCCTATCCTGATTTACCAGAAGTTCCGCATAGGATGCCCGCAGGCCTTTCAGATCATGGGTCCGTAAAAAGATCTCATAATCTTCCTCGAAGGCTTCCATAATATCCGCAGTCAGCTGACTGCGGGAAATGCGGAAGCCGCATTGTTCATCAATGGCTGCTGCCCGGTCCCGGATCTCCTCGGGAAATTCCTGCTTACGCACATTGATGCCCACACCGATGACGATGTGCTGGATATACCCCTGCTCCATGCTCATCTCCGTGAGAATGCCGCAGACTTTTTTCCCGTCCACCACAATGTCGTTGGGCCATTTGATCCCGACTTTGGCTGCTGCCTCTTCGCTGTCGCGGCGCAGTGTCTGCCGGATGCCCTTCGCCACCGCCAGTGCCATGACTAACGTCAGCATCGGTGCACAGTCCGATGAAAAATCCGGTTTTAACATCAGGGTGTAATAAATATTTGTCCCTGCGGGGCTCTCCCAGCTCCGGCCTCTTCTGCCGCGTCCGGCGCTCTGCATATCCGACACCACCAACAGGCCGCTCTTCGCGCCCTGTTCCGCTTCCAGTTTGGCACGGATATTGGTGGAATCGATACTGTCAAAAAACTGTAAAGGATGTGCCACCCATTTCGTCTTTAATCTGCTCTGGATATCCGCCTGGTTGTAGACTTCCTCCGTCTGATCTAGCAGACGGTAGCCGCGGTTCTGTACCGCTTCAATGACATAGCCTTCTTTTTTCAGTTGTCCGATGGCTTTCCATACCGCAGTTCTCGATACACCGAACTGCTCGCAGAGCTCCTGCCCGGAGACATAGGCCTCGCTTTCCGGTGCCCCTGCTGCCACCCGATCCTTCTTTTCCCGAAGAAGCTCTAAAATCTTTGCTTTCATACTCATAAAGTCGCCGCCATCACTGCCTTAATCGTATGCATACGGTTCTCAGCCTCTTCAAACACCAGAGACTGGCCGGATTCAAATACTTCATCGGTCACTTCCATCTCGGTGATGCCGAAACGCTCACCCATCTGGGCACCGATCTTGGTCTTCAGATCATGGAATGCAGGAAGACAGTGCATGAAAATGGCCTGCTCGCCGGCATTGTCCATGACTGCTTTATTCACCTGATAAGGAGACAGCTCCTTAATACGCTCGGTCCATACTTCGTCGGGCTCGCCCATGGATACCCACACGTCAGTGTAGATCACGTCCACATCCTTCGTGCCCGCCTTCACATCCTCGGTCAGGGTAATACTGCCGCCGGTCTGTGCCGCAATGGCCTCACACTCCGCTACCAGCTCCTTCGCCGGGAAATATTTTGCGGTGGTACATGCGGTAAAGTGCATGCCCATCTTCGCGCAGGCTACCATCAGAGAGTTACCCATGTTGTAACGTGCGTCTCCCATGTAAGTCATACGGATTCCCTTCAGATGTCCGAAATGTTCACGGATGGTCAGAAGGTCTGCCAGCATCTGGGTGGGATGGAATTCGTTGGTCAGGCCGTTCCATACGGGCACCTTGGAATATTTTGCCAGTTCCTCCACAATATCCTGTCCGAAGCCACGATATTCGATACCCTCGAACATGCCTGCCAGTACTCTGGCAGTATCGGCAATGCTTTCCTTTTTGCCGATCTGGGATCCGGTGGGATCCAGATAAGTCGTTCCCATTCCCAGATCATGGGCTGCCACTTCAAAAGCACATCTGGTACGGGTACTGGTCTTCTCAAAGATCAGCGCTACATTCTTGCCTCGGAGAGTATCTACGGGGATTCCTTTTTTCTTCTTATCCTTCAGGTCTGCCGCCAGATCCAGCAGATATTCGATCTCTTCCGGTGTAAAGTCCAGTAATTTCAAAAAATCGCGTCCCTTTAAATCCATAATACTCCTCTTTTCCGAAGCTTTCCGGCCTTGCGCCCGCAGCCTCTGTTTTCTGATTTTGTCCATTGATATCCCTGTTACAAACGTTGCCTGTAACAAGCTATATGTAATCAATATACTTCATTATTCTGTGTTTTTCAACCCCTCGCGTTTATCCCCCGTCATTGTTTTTTGTGAATCCGACATAAAAAAGCCACCCTCCTTATTTCCCGGAAAGTGGCTTTGGTTTATCGTTTTTTAGTTTACTTATTCTGCCTTTTTGCCTGCGGCTGCCTTGAAGGTCTCTGCCACGCTGGCAATGCCCTGCAGCTCTGCGGGCAGCAGGATGGTGGTAGCCTGGCCGTCAGCTACCTTTTCGAAAGCTTCCAGGCTCTTTAACTTCAGGACTGCGGCATCTGCGCCTGCTTCCTTCAGCATCTTGATACCGTCGGCATTTGCCTGCTGTACCTTGAGGATGGCTTCGGCTTCACCTTCTGCCTCGCGGATCATCTTCTCCTTCTCAGCTTCCGCACGAAGGATGGCTGCCTGCTTATCTGCCTCTGCACGAAGGATTGCGGACTCCTTGGCACCTTCTGCCTCCAGGATCTTAGCCTTCTTCTCACCTTCTGCACGGGTAACGGCTTCACGTCTCTCACGCTCTGCCTTCATCTGCTTCTCCATGGCATTCTGGATCTCTGCGGGAGGGATGATGTTCTTCAGCTCCACACGGTTGACCTTGATACCCCAGGGATCGGTGGCGATATCCAGTGCCGCACGCATCTTGGTGTTGATGGTCTCACGGGAAGTCAGGGTCTGGTCCAGTTCCAGGTCACCGATGATATTACGCAGGGTGGTGGCGGTCAGATTCTCAATAGCCATCATGGGATTCTCTACACCGTAGGTGAACAGCTTGGGATCTGTGATCTGGTAAAAGACTACGGTATCGATCCGCATGGTTACGTTATCCTTGGTGATTACGGGCTGGGGTGGGAAATCCGCTACCTGCTCTTTTAAATTGACTTTTCTGGCTACCTTATCGATGAACGGGATCTTCAGATTGAATCCTACATTCCAGGTGGCCTGATAAGCACCCAGACGTTCGATCACGTAGGCCTGTGCCTGAGGCACGATCTTGATACAGGATACACAGATCCATAATACTAAAACGACAATAATGATTAATGCTACCATTTTTCCTCCTTCTGCGTACATTCGTGTACGCTGCGTACCTCTGTACGCGCTTTTCCCTCATGTATCCGTGTTACACGATTCTTAATTCTGTGACTCCGGTACTTCCCCGGTGACCTTCGTCATCTGCGGATCCACCTTGACGATCAGCTTGACACCACTGACTGCCACGATGTCTACCACCGTTCCGGGCTGTAGATTCAGTCCGTCTTTTTCGGTTCTGGCGCTCCACTCCTGGCCGCCCACCGTTACCTGTCCGATGCCCTGCAGATTGTCGATCTCACTGGTCACGATCGCCTGTCTGCCGATCATACTTTCCACATTCGTCCTTACGCGGTCTTTGTTGAAATATCTGACTGCGACAGGTCTGGTGAAAAATAACAGCAGCAGAGACACTGCAAAAAATAACAGGATCTGCAACCAGATCGGTGCCTGCAATGCGGCGGCAATCACTGCCACAACGGCGCCTCCGGCGAACCAGATGCTCGTCAGTCCCAGAGTGGCGACCTCCACACCGATCGATACGATCAATACCACAAGCCACAAGGTTACCATTTCACTCATGTGATCACTCCTTTGGTTTTGTAGTTGTATCCAGTGTACTACAAATAGTCTTCTGTGACAACCGCTATTAGTGCACGATACAGGATTCTATTGTGCTCTTCTCATTCCTCATTCCATCCGGCGGATCGGCTCCTGCCTGTACGTTAAAAGACGGTACCCCTGTTCCGGGATACCGTCTCTGTTGTATGCGCTGTTCTTTTGTGTGCCACTTAGTAGAAGACGTGGTTACCGATGACCAGTCCGTCACGGCCGTTGTTACGTCTGAAGTGGGTCATGTCTCCTACATTGGAGACACCGGAGATGGCTTCCTGGGCTGCCTGAACACAGCTTGCGGAGATCCTGCCGGATTCGTATACGGTATTTACCTTACCGTTCAGTGCTGGAGTAAACTGTCCGGAGGCATAGATAACACCGTGAATACTATTGGGATATGCTCCGCTTCTTACACGGTTCATAACTACGGACGCTACCGCCAGCTGGCCTTCGTAGCTTTCACAGCCTGCTTCACACTGTACCAGTGCGGCCAGCAGCTGCGTGGTATCCGCATCGGTGGTATATTCGCCGTAGTTGACGTGACGCTTTGCTTCACGCTCTGCGGCTTCTCTTGCCTTGATCTCCTCCAGTGTCTCACCGGAGTCGATCTGGAAATCTACAGTTACATATTCCGCAGCCACATAACCGTCTGCGCCTTCGTAGTCAATACAGACCCATTCCGGGTTGCTGTTGTCTACTACATCTGCGATGTCTCCCTTGGGAAGAAGTCCCAGGACACCGGCTTCCTGATCCGCTTCCGTTCTCACACGGAGGGTCTCCGTATTGATTTGTGCGATCATCCTGCCTACATCGTTGGCCAGTGCTCTGGCATCATCTCCGAACAGGAGATATTCGTCCTTTGCCCAGCCGATCAGAGCGCCGGACTGGATCTTGGTCCAGCCGTCCTTACGCTCCAGGATGGTACCTCCACAGTCCTTGTAGAGTTTACCGACCTTGGATGCTTCCTCGCTGGCATCGCTTCTTACATTCACGGCATCCCTTACGTTCGCCATGACCAGACCGGAACTGATCTCTTCCTCTGCCGGGAAGGTCAGGTTCAGTTCCTTCACCGTAGCGTTGATCACCTCAGTGCTGTTCCTGGAACCGGGATCCAGGATGGATGCGATACCACCGTTCAGATCATTTACATAATTTTTTGTATTGCCCGCCTGTGCGGTCATGCTCATCTGCATGCTCAGGAAGAGAGAACAGAGCAGTCCTACGCATACAACCAGCATTCTTCTGCTTTTTGTCATCTTGATACACGCCTTTCCCACAGGAAGATTCCCCGATGGGTGTGATACCTGTGGATCTCACCAGTGAATAGTATATGCTGAAATTATTAAGATTTTCACTGGTTTGTTACAAAAATATTAAATTTGTTACGCGAGATATCATAACAGATGACAAAATTTTTGTCAAGTTTTGGGACTTTGGGCGCTATTTAGCCATGACAGCTCGGCTTGCGCCATTCGCAAAGTCGCGTTATCACGCTTTTCGTCACTGCGTGACTACCTTTGCTCATGAACCGGCGCTCAACTCATGAACAGAGTCGAGCTGTCACTACATGCTTTTGGACTTCTCAATGCAGGCATCCATGGCATCCATGACAGCGGCGCGCATGCCTTTTTCCTCCAGTACCTTGACTGCCTGGATCGTGGTTCCACCGGGGGAGCACACCATGTCCTTCAGTTCTCCGGGATGTCTGCCGGTCTCCAGCACCATCCTGGCACTGCCGAGGACGGATTGTGCCGCGAATTCATAAGCCTGTTTTCTGGGCATTCCGGCGGCTACTGCCTCGTCTGCCATTGCTTCAATGAACATGAACACATAGGCAGGGGAGCTACCGCTGACACCTACGACTACATCCATCAGCCGTTCCGGTACCACACTGGCAATGCCGAAGGAACGTAACAGTGCCAGTACCTGCTCCATGTCTTCCTCCGTGACGTTTTCTTCCGCACAGACGCCGGTGCAGCCTTCCAGTACCAGTGCCGGAGTATTGGGCATGCAGCGGATCAGCTTCAATTCCGGTCTGCCGAAAGCCTCTTTCAGATAGTCCAGAGTTCTTCCTGCCGCAATGCTGACGATCAGGGTATCCTCTGTCACGACATCTTTGATCTGGTCGATCACCTCCGGGAAAAAGATGGGTTTCACTGCCAGGAACAGAATGTCTGCCTGTGCCGCTACGATTTTGTTATCCGTTGTTGTGTTAATATTAAATTTTGTTTTAACTTTTTCCACTGTTGTTTCCGTTCTGGCTGAACCAATGATGTCCTCCGGAGCTGCAATTCCTTTTTGCAACATTCCTCCGATCATGGCAGTGGCCATATTTCCCAGTCCGATAAATCCGATCTTCATGATATCTTTCCTCCTGTTCTGTCTTTCTTCTATTATTATGGTGTAGGGGGCTTTTGACCCTGACATCATAATTATTCAGAGCCATGTAAATATTATCGGCTGCGCATCGAATGCCTGGCATTTGATAATATCTATAAAGCAAATGGGTCCGGGATAGTTACAGTCTTGCGCTTCGCTGTCTGTGGGCCTCGTACATCAGAAGGGCCGCTGCAATGGAGGCATTCAGGGATTCCACCCTGCCCTCCATGGGGATCTTGAGATACTGTCCCGCCTGGTCGGAGATTTCCTTGGATAAGCCGTTTCCTTCGTTGCCGATGAGGAACGCCGTAGGCTCCCGGAAAGAAAAGGAATCGTAGTATTCCTGTCCTTTCAAATGTGCCGCATAGGTGTAGATACCTTTTGCATGCATCTGTTCCAGCACCGGCGCCAGATCCGGCACGTAGACAAAGGGTACCCGGAAAATAGACCCCATGGTGGCACGGATGGTCTTGGGATTAAAGATATCAACCGTCTGGTTGTTCATGATAACACCCGTTATCCCTGCTCCTTCTCCGGTGCGGATCATGGTTCCCAGATTGCCCGGATCCTGCAGATTTTCCAGCATCAGAAATAAAGGATCCGGCTGTTCCAACAGCTGTGTCAGGTCATAGACCGGCTGTTCCAGCACTGTCAGAATGCCCTGGGGGGTCTGGGTATCCGCCATTTTGGCAAAGACTTCCGTGGAGACGGTCTCGTAACCGGTCTGCTGCAGCTTGTCCCAGAATGCTGTGTCTCCGTTCTGGGCATTCTGCCGGATCTTTTGCTCCAGTTCTTCCGTAAGGTAGACCTCCCGCACGTTTTTTACCGGAGCCTCCTCACACATTCTGATACCTTCTGCCAGAAATACGTGATCCTTGCGGCGCTCCTTTGCCTTGGTCTGCCACTGCACCACCTGTTTTACTTTTGCATTGTTGTTGCTTGTGATCATATCTGTCTGCTAACCGCTCCTAAACATCATAATAATATGGTTTCTCCGTTCTGCGAACTCTCGAAACCATAACAAACATGCGTAATCCGGGCTAATCGCCCTACTTACTTATGTTTGTTTACTCCTCTTGACAGAGACTCTTTACTCTTATAATTATCCAAGCCGATGCCTCTCTTTTGAAAAATGAATACACTTCCCAAAGCCGACTGTTTCATCTGCTTAAAATTCTACCATATATTTGCCATTTTCACTACCTATTTTCGCCAGCATTTTCCACTACCGGCATGCGATACTCCGTACCGTTTTTTAACATTCCATAAATGATACTGATTAATCGTCTGGAAATACAAATCAGTGCCTGCTGGCTGGTTTTTCCCTCTGCCTTACGCTTCTCGTAGTAGGCTCGCACTACTGGATTTCTTGGTGTGCCTTTTGAGGATAGCTGCACCATCTGGATTGCAAGAAAATAAATAGTGGCCTGCAGTCGTCTGTTTCCCTGCTTGGTAGCTACATCCTTCCCCTTACCGCTGGAGGATAAATGAAGCGGTG
>OGKY01000362.1_pt1 | contig 24391 bp, 19 predicted proteins | sample 1572731 | NCBI WGS metagenome assembly OGKY01 (sample SAMEA2581924, study PRJEB24529) | metagenome | biome: Human gut stool | place: China | collected 2011
CCCTATCCCAGCATCGACCGATAAAGAACTCCGTTATCAGAATCGAGCTGAGTCCATCGCCCGAACATACCCAATTCTATGACATCGAAGATTGGCAAAATCTTTGGCAAGATTTCGCCGAGGAGTTCGACAAACAGGTGATTACCGGCAAGGATGGAAAAGTCCGTTCCTATCCGACCAATTTGGCAGGCAGCAAGTACTCGGTTTGGCTTCATACGGAATCCAAAGGCGAAGTTCCCCATCTACATGCTGCGGTCTGCCGTCTGGATGAGAACGGCAACATCAACAATGACCACAACATTCATCTTCGGGCGCAACGTGCTGCCGAACGAGTGGCAAAGAAACGAGGCTGGACGACTGCGGCACAAATCCGAAATCGCAACATTCCACAAGTGAACCGGGACTGTATGGAGGTGTTGAAAGCAATGCCATCATGGTCATGGGATGAGTACAAGAATGCTCTTATACGGAAAGGTTATACCGTCCATGAAAGGGAGGACAAGAAAGGTCTTCTCCGTGGATATGCTCTCATGAATGGAAACACCAAATACAAGGCTTCAGAATTGGGAATCGGCAGGAATCTAATGGTCTCGAAACTTCCTGCGACATGGAAGAAACTGCACCATCAGCCAGCTACCGTCATTAGAAATAATGCTCCCCAAGCCGTTCAACAGGTAGCGATACATAAGGTTGCTCCTATTGACTATACCCAATATCTCACATATCGTCACGATATGATTCCCTATACCCTCAATCATGAAGACAAGGAACACAAGTTCTATATTTCGGAAAAAGTGCTCGACTGTTTCAATGACGAGTTTGATTACAGGGCTGTTGCCAACTGTCAGGAACTTACCGATATGGCGGTAGCTATATTTGTCGGACTGATAGATACTCCCAATGTAACAACCGGAGGAAGTGGCGGAGGTTCACAAAGCGACCTTCCGTGGAGAGACAAGGACGAAGACGATTTGCAATGGGCTCGCAGATGCGCTCGTGCTGCCAGTCGTTCGTTAGGAAAGAAAACGAAAATAGGATTAAAACGATAAGCACATGAAGACGAAATTTGATTTTTCCGCAGAAATGAATGAAGCGGAATCCATAAAAAACACTCCCAAGAATGAATATCTGGAGGAAGAGAAACGGTTACTCGATATCAACGCAAAGGAACTTGCCAGCCTGAATGATAACGTGTTCAAGTTGAGAACAGAAGTTGAAAATCTGTCCGGCTCTATACGTGAGTGCAAACCTATCATTTCTAAAGAAATGCAGAATTTAGCAGTAGAATTTGGTGCGACCCTTCTATGCAATTTTCTCAGCCAGATTGAGAGCAAATGTAAGGAAACCGAGCGGAGAATGAAGAAAGCCGACAATGCCATCCCCATCCCAGATACGGCATTCTACATTTTGATTATCATTGTAGTTGTTCTATCTTCTTTTTTCGTGTGCATGATAGTGGCTAATGCAGAGATTTTGCATTCCGGATTGATTTGGAAAGCAGTTATCTGCTGTATTCTCATTGCCGTTTTAGGAATTGGTATAGCGTTAATAGTACAGAAGTTTTTGGATAGAGGTAAATAAACGAAAAGTCTCAATCGGATAGAGATTGCTACCAGTTGAGACTTTTATAATATGCCTATGTTATTGAAACTTTATTACAGGAACTACTTTTTCACCAAGTTTGGTCTCATAACGAAATGTTCCTATTTGCATAGCCTTTTTACCTTTAGGTACTTCAATTACCTGATCATCATAAAACAGATTCTGACCATCTGTCACAATATAGACGACCGGCCCAGTAAAAAATGAAGTTGAATACCCTTTCTCCTCGCAATTGGCCAAAGCACCATCCCCAAGAACCTGAAAAACTTCAAATTTTGTTGCGGTAGTAAATACCGTCTGTTGCTCGGCAATCGTAATATCCGATTCGTTAGCATTTGAATTGGTAATACCTATAACAAAAAGTACTGCAATTGTTAATACACACCCAGTAACAATTCCCAAGAAGAATATCAAACCCTTTCTCATAAGTAATATTTTTAATAACATTCAAATATACAACATAATTCTGAATCACAGAACAATTGAGAGCGAAGAAATTACAGCATTAATTTCCTCGCTCTATACATAACTTTATTTACCCAGTGACTTGAACACCTTAGATATGCATCGCTTTTTCTGTTCCATATTTGGATGAACATATAAGTCCAGTGTAGTTGAGATATTTGAATGCCCCAGTAGCACACTAACAGTCTTATAATCACAACCGACCTCTATACAACGAGTCGCAAAACTATGACGGAGTCCATGATACTTCAGCTTGGGAATATCAAGTTTCTCCATAAGCCTTTTATAGTAGTTGCGATATGTGCGTGGCTCTGTCGGACGCTCATCATTAGTAAGAATGTAATAATCGTCATTAATTACTTTTTTCAAAGGCTTTAACATAGTAAGCAATTCTTTGTTTATCGGGATTTCACGGCAAGAGTTTTTTGTCTTTGGCGTGTTGATGACCAGCTCTGTATGTTTTCTCTCTCCTTCTATGATATAGATGCGTTCTATCGTCCGGTTAACGGTTAGAATCCCGTCATATACATTGATGTCGCTCCATTTCAAAGCACAGATCTCCCCTATACGCAGACCGGTACTAAGGCTGATATAGATACCAAGTCCCGGAAAGGAAAAGTGGCTCTGAATATAGTTCAGAATCTTTTTATGATTTGCCACGGACAAGACCTCCAACTTTTTACCAGCAACGTCTGTTGGGTACTTAATATCCCATTCGTAATAGTTCATCCATTCGTTTTTCACCCCGAATTTCATAACCATCTTTAGGACAATAAGAATGTCCTTAACAGATTTCATGCTCAATCCGCCTTCCAACTTTTCAAGCACAAAGCCTTGTACATCATTTTCATGAAGTTCGTTACTCTCACCAAACTTTGGCAAAATGTGATTTTCAAGAATCAACATGTAGGCTGCCAATGTCGATTGTTTCACATACGGTCGCTTGTTCTCTCGCCATGCGTCCGAAATTTCTCTAATTGTCTTCTGAATCATAATTTTGAATTTAATTGGTTCTAATAATTAGAGAAATATAATAGGTAATGTTCCCCTTTTGAGATTTCCAGAGTTTACAGATGAATGGAAGGAGTCTGTGTTATCAGATTTTGTAGAGCGAGTTAAAAGGAAAAATAAAAACAATCTTTGCAAACTGCCACTAACAATTTCCGCACAATATGGCTTGGTTGACCAAATTTCATTCTTCAATAAAGTCATTGCAAGTGAGAATATGTCGAATTACTATTTATTACATAAAGGAGATTTTGCCTATAATAAAAGCTATTCTTCAGAATATCCGTGGGGTGCAATAAAGCGACTTGACTGTTATGAGCAAGGTACATTATCCTCTCTATACATTTGCTTTAAACCGTATAGTCATGTCTCATCGGATTTTTTAACTCACTATTTTGAAACTTCAAAATGGCATCAAGGTATTTCTGAAATCGCAGTTGAAGGAGCAAGGAATCATGGATTGTTAAATGTTGGTATTCAAGATTTTTTTGAGACAAGGCATTGCCTACCTCAAAGTCTCTTAGAGCAAGAGAAAATTGCAAAATTTCTCAACTTAATCGAAGAACGAATCGCGACCCAAAACAAAATCATTGAGGATTTGAAAAAACTAAAGTCCGCAATAACAGATTTACTCTTTCATTCAATAGCAGATGCTCATACCATACGTTTAGGCGAAATTGCACATATTACGAATGGTGCTGGTGACGTGCAAGATGCTAATACAGAACATCAAGAAGATTGGTATCCTTTCTTTGACCGTTCAGAAGAATTAAAATGGTTTCCAACTTATTCGTTTGACAAAGAAGCTGTTATTTATGCTGGCGAAGGACAAAGTTTTTATCCTCGATATTATAATGGGAAATTTGCTTTACACCAAAGGTGTTACGCCATAACGGATTTCGCTTCATGTATTATACCAAAGTATTGTTACCATTTTATGAATACATTAAATTCTTATTTTGTTAGAAATTCAGTTGGTTCTACTGTACCATCTTTGAGAATGGATATATTTCAAAAGGTAGAAATTAGACTACCTCCTATACCAAAGCAACAGCATATATGTAAAATTATTGATGCTTTTTATACTAAACTTGAAGTCGAACAAAGGGGCATTTCTATTTTACAAGAATTGAAGCAATTTTTGCTCTCGCAGATGTTCATATAAACATTTGCGAGAGCAGGTATCTTCGTTGCTGCTGATATTTAGAAAATATGCTATCCACTAATGAAAGATTGTTTTCGATTTTTGAAATGTACTTACTGATATTCTTTTGTTGCTCAATACTTGGCAAATGAATTTCTATATTGCACAACTCCTCAAAAGTAAGACATAAGCGAACACTGCCTTCCAGGCGTTTATACATTTCATGTTTGAATGTTTGTGATGCAAAATAGTACTTTAGATAACTGGGTAATAATTCTGATTTTGTAGTAAAGCAAACATACATGGGACTAACAATACCATTACTGTCCATTTCGTACAATGCTATTGAGCCAACATTTATACGAGCAGGATTGTATGCAAACATACCTTTCTTCACAACCTTATAATTTGAGGTATCATCGCTTGCTACTTCTCTGTCCTCAAATTGGTCTGATTGAGCTATAAATCCGTATTTGTTACTAACCGAAAGAACTTGCAAATCAGAGCCACTGCGATTTCTATCAGAACATTGTTTGAGTAATTCGGACAGTGGAATCATATTTGTTTGTGAAGAATAGCACCGATGAATAATTGCGGACATTACTGTACAGCAATCCTTAATTAAAGGGCTTATAGATGATATAATAACTCTGAAATGTGGGCAGTTAGTGGCATTTGAAACATTATATAGTAAAGCAGGTGAGGGTGGAACACCCACTACGTCAAATACAGAATTTTATGATAACGGCAGCATTCCTTTCATAAAAATAGACGATTTGAGCAATAAATATTTATCGGCTAACAAAGACTATATTACAGAGTTAGGACTCAAAAAATCTTCAGCATGGCTGATTCCTACGCACTCCATTATATACTCTAATGGAGCAACAATCGGTGCTATTTCTATAAACAAATATCCAGTCTGTACCAAACAAGGAATTTTAGGTATTGTCCCTAATACAAATATTGATGTTGAATTTCTTTATTACTTTATGCAATCTTCATATTTTCAAAAAGAAGTTGAACGTGTTGTAACTGAAGGTACGATGAAAACAGCCTACCTAAAGGATATAAATCACATAAAATGCCCAATACCAGATTTAGATAGGCAAAAAGAAATTAGTCATCTTCTTTCAGTGTTATCGCTTAAAGAGGATGTTGAAAGGCAACTATTACAGAAATATCAAATACAGAAACAATATCTATTAAGGAAGATGTTCATATAAACATCTTCCCCAACAAATACAGTTTTTGTTGATTGAATGACGCAAGAAGTTCTTGCTCAACAAAAAGTTTGCTCTCCAATTTGTCAAGCACGTTTGCGACACGCTTTTGTTCAGCAAGTGAAGGACAATATATTTTCGCTTTACCATAATCTTTGAAGTAGATATGTGGTATCGCCATACCAGTTTTGTACGGTTGAAAGTTGAACACTGACAGCGCAAAGTACAGATACCGCAAATCATTGTTGCCTATGACAGTAAGATAGTTGAGTGTGCCAATTACCGAAAATTTGCCCTGTGCATAGGAAACTGTACCAACACCCGAACCATCCTTGATTACCAGTATCGCATCACCGTTCATTTGTGGCACATCTTTATAACCAACCAATCCATTTGCACCAAACACTTTGCATAGTCCACTAGACAAAACCTCGCTCTCTTGAAGTGTTGAGCTATGACACTCTAAACACTGAGAAATTGCAATGTTAGCCTTTTCTTTGGTAGTTAGCGCAACTGCAAGCCCTTTAATTAAGGATTGCAGTTTCTCAATGATTTTGTTTTGGGTGGCGATACGCTCATCCAATAGTCGAAATAGCTCTGCTATTTTTGTGCGTTCTGCATGGTTCTCAGGAAAGTAGAATTCAAATCCGTTAAAATCAGATGTCGTTATCTGATTTATTCTTGCTCCTAGATTTTCTCCCACTTGCGAAAAATACTTCTTTGTACTTAGTAATGGAAGTATAAATGGGTTATCGTTAGCTCGATATACCATCATAAATGCCCCAAATGTATTGTTAGCATCTTCTTGTTTTATTATAGCATTTTTACCTATCAGTCGTTGGCTGCCATTTCTTGCACATACTAAAATATCATTCTCTTTCGTAATGATTTTGTCCTTAATATGTTTATTAACACGTACTAAATCAGAATAGTCTATCATTCCGTTTTTTATATTCGAGGAACGAAAGACAATAATTCCGTTATTATCTACAACATCAGAAGGTTTATATGTTAAACCTATAATTGTTTCACCGATTTCACCTAATGAATGTTTCTTCCACTCTCCACTAAACTCAGGGAATCTCAAATGGGGAACATTGAGGACTTTATTTTCGTTATTATCTGCCATAATCATTATTCTTTATCGGGATTGATATCAAACGGCAACAATTTGTCACCATCATTAAACCGGTCGAAATCAGAGATAAACGAGCGGTCTTGAATCACTTTATATTTTTCATACTCACCATACGCCTTCTCTCGTGCTTCTTCTTGAGAAACTTTACCGGCTGAATCTTGTGCTTGATAGTCCATTGTAGCAAGAAACTGTTCAAGACGCTGCTTCCAGTCTGCCATCGTTGTAATAATATGGCGTTGGGCACGCTGCTCTGCAAATTCAAGAAATGCGTTAGTTATGCCGTTGAGTTCTAAAACCTCTTTGTCTGACAAGTAGTTCTTTGCCACAATCGTATCAGACTTCTGGACTCTGCCATCGGGAGCTTTCTTCCAAGTGGTCAATCCCATGTGTGGCATTTCCGAGTCGGCACGTTCATACACTATTTCGGCAGCGGTACGATGAGTTACAGCCAAGTGCATCATGTTTTGCACCATCTTGAAAAACAATTTGGTACAATCCGATTTCGGATCGTAATCGGCACTGCATTCAGCATAGATGTCTGTTATCTTTTGGTAGTATCTGCGTTCTGATGTGCGTATCTCACGAATGCGCTCCAGCAAATCATCAAAATAATCTTTGCCAAAGTGTTTTCCCTGCTTCAAGCGTTCATCATCAAGCGCATATCCTTTAATAATAAACTCCTTCAATACAGATGTAGCCCAGATACGGAACTGAGTGGCCTGATAGCTATTGACACGATAACCTACTGCAATAATGGCATCCAAATTATAGAACAGCGGTGTACGCTCCACATCCCGTTTTCCCTCTGATTGAATTATCCCAATTTTTCGGATAGTTGCCTCTTTAGTAAGCTCACCTGTTTCGTAAATCTGACCAAGATGATAGTTGACAGTCCGTACATCCACCCCGAACAAATCGGCCATACGCTTTTGTGACATCCAAAATGTTTCACTGTTGAATATCACTTCTATTCGCACTTCGCCTTGCGCTGTTTTATACAGCAAAATGTTAGAATTCAACGAATTTTGCATCAATTCGTTTGTCGAAATTGTTCGAGTAAAATAATCGCGAGCTTGTTGTACCAACACTTTTTTGACATCGGCATTTTCGGCAACAATCATACATGCCATACGAGACAGACGGAAAATATTGACCTTACGGAATGAGCCGCTTCCAATTCTTACCATATCAACCGTTTGGTTGAAATGGTCGTCAACATTCATTCCTTTTTCACCTGCCACCTTGATAGCTTTGTCTATGACTCTTTGGAATTTCCAATAAGCCGAATAGCCCATAGCAGCGCAAAGGTCACGTGAACTCCAGTATTCGTTTCCGCCCCCATCCTGACGGCGTATATTGTCGAATGATGGACGCATTTCAGGGATGTTGTCTATCTCTGCCATAGTGTAATTATTCAACCAGCCCCAATTCTTTCAAATAGATCTCTATCTCCTTATCCAGTTCGGCTCGCTTGGCTTCCAATTCCGTTATTTCAGCCATGACTGCTTTGATGTCGATAGGCTCTTCTTCCTCAAAAGTATCGACATAACGAGAAATATTCAGGTTATAGTCATTTTCGGCGACCTCCTGTAAAGTAGCGAGGTGACTGTACTTTTCAATCTCCTTGCGGTCGCGGTAGGTTTCTACAATCTTCTGGATATGCTGAGGGCGGAGTTTGTTTTGGGTCTTGACCTTTTCAAACTCTTTGCTGGCATCAATGAACAGGATATTATCGTCTTCCTTACGGCATTTCTTCAATACGAGAATACAGGTCGGAATGCTTGTACCATAGAAAATATTGGCAGGCAGCCCGATAATGGCATCAATATAGTTTTTCTTCTCTATCAGGAAACGGCGTATAACGCCCTCTGCATTCCCTCGAAACAATACTCCATGCGGAGCAACGCAAGCCATCGTACCACCTTCATTGAGATGATAGACCATATGCAGGATAAAAGCATAATCGGCCGTTTTCTTAGGCGCAAGTCGACCTGCTTTACTAAAACGGTCGTCGTTGTTGAATTTATCGGCTGCACTCCATTCGGCAGAGAACGGAGGATTTGCAACCACTGCATCGAACTGCATATCATCGAATGCATCCCATTCAAGCGTATCACCATTCTCTATTTTGAAGCTGCTGAACCGGATGCCATGTAGCAACATATTCATTCGAGCAAGATTGTAGGTAGTCGGATTTTTCTCTTGTCCGTAGATATATGCTGCCTTACCGATACTTGCCGCACGGAGCAATAGCGAACCACTACCACAAGTAGGATCATAAACATTACGCAAACGGTTATGCCCAAGAGTAACAATCTCCGCCAATATACGGCTGACCTCTTGCGGAGTATAGAACTCTCCGGCTTTCTTGCCTGCGCCGGCTGCAAACTGGCTAATCATATATTCGTAAGCATCGCCCAAAATATCAATTTCTTGCGAGGCCTCTACACCAAAGTCAATATCGTCCAATGCAAGAAGCACATTGCTGACGAGCGTGTTTTTATCATCTGCTGTTTTTCCCAATTTAGGCGAAGCCAAATCAATGTCCGAGAACAATCCACCAAAATCCTCTTCACTATCCTGTCCCAAAGTGCTGTCTTCTATACGCTTCAACGAGCGTTCCAACATAGGAAGAACATTTTCTTTCCGCTTGATAGCCTCAATTACGGACGAAAACAAGAACTTCGGTTCAATGAAGTAGCCTATATTTTCCAAGCACTGGTTCTTAACCTCTTCCTGCAATTCCGGTGCATCCGAATCGGTCATTTCCCATAATTCCTTGAATGTAACTTCATCATCATCCAACGCACTGTTAGCGTATGTTTCTATCTTCTCCGACAGGTATTTGTAGAAGATGAATCCCAAGGTAAAATACATAAAATCGCTTGCCGACATATTGCCACGCAAACGGTTTGCGACCTCCCAAAGCTGGTCACGGAGTTTCTGTTGCAGTTCTTCGCTCATATCTTTATTGCTCTATATTATCTTGTATTACATCACTTTCCGGCAATGGTATATTGCTCTCTATTATACTTCTCAGGTCATCCAGCACTTTCCCTTTATATGAGAAATATTTTGCCCCTTGATATGCACCCGATGTATTTCGTTTCTCTTCCGGCATAAACGTACCGACAAAAGGGGACAATTTATAAATACGACCTTCGTATTCAACGGAATCATCGCTTGCTACCTTGACTTCCGTATCCGTAGGAATAAAGGTAACACATTCCCCTATTTTAATACCGACCATGCTGAATTTGAAACGTCCTCGCTTTACGGTTCGTTTCTGCACGACAGGCAATGAATCTTTTTCGTTATGACAAACCGGTTTATTATCTACATAGACCGTAACAACCGCATCATCAATCATCTTGGCTATGTCATTGAATATATCCAAAGCTATTTGAGGCGGTACATTGAAAAACTCCCGATTCTGACGAATACGCAAATCCGTCAACCGATCAATAGTCTTGTGTACATGCTTTTCAACATCGTTATATTTGACCGTCTGAATGGTTGCATAAATCTCAAAAGGCAACAGAACAGCCGTGTTGTCAAGTTCCTTGGAACGTATATCTACAGGCCGCGCACTTTTACCGATCTTGACCCAATCCTCACGAAAACTTGGATTAGTCAAGATATACACATATCCGGGTTCATTTGTCTTTACCATATCAGTATTTCTTTTAATCCCAACTGAAAGTGCGTATGATATTACGCAATCTGTCTAAAATCCTCGTCAACGCCTTTCTCGTCTTTATCAATCCGAGATGCTTCTCTTTCAATGCTTTTTGTATGATTTCCGGCTGCTCTTTTTGCAGGTAGTCATATTCTTTGAGGAAGTGATTCAATACCGATGACGATATTTCCTCTTCCTTAGCCAATGAGTTGACGGCATTTTCTCGCTCAACGGCAATATAGTGGTTCAACCGTTCTTCCAAATCGCTTGTACCGTCAGCTTTACCTCGCTGAATCATGAAGTTTTCCTTATCGTCATCCACATTCTTTTGAATGAAACCATCGATAAGTTTGGCTTTGCTGCGCATTTCTGCGTCTTTAATCATCGTATCAATGATATTCTGACGGCGTTCTGCGTAATCGGCACTATATGGGTCAAGTTCTGCAATGAGTTCAAGGATATATGCCACATTGATAATGTCGCTATGTAGGAGTTCAAGGCAGAAATCCACATCACCGAGGTCTCCGTCATCCGGAACATCTGTATCATCATCCGGTTTGGGTGACGGTGCTGGATCAACGAGTGCAAAAGTATCATGGATATCAAGATACTTACTTCTGAAATCCATAAATTGCTGTTCCGTCATGCCGAGATCATCAGACTCTTCATTATAATCCTCGTATATCTGTATTTCAGCATGTTTACGGATAATATCACGGAACGCCAAAACAAACTCTTTCTTAGCTTTTTCACTCTGCAAAAGGTCTATGCAATTTGTATCCGGATATTTCTTCAAAAAATTGGTAGCAAGCTCCTTGTATTCCTGTTTGACTTCTTCAAACGGAGGTCGCACTATTTCTTCCGGATTGTTACTGTTGCTGAACAATTTGATAGCGGTATCAACATTGCTTTTCAAATCACGGAAACACACAATCTTTCCGAAGCGTTTCTTTTCATTCAGCACACGGTTTGTCCGGCTGAATGCCTGCAACAAGCCGTGGTATTCCATATTCTTGTCTACATAAAGCGTATTGAGTTTCTTGCTGTCAAAACCGGTAAGGAACATTCCGACGACCAGACAAAGATCAAGCGGCTTCATATCAGCTCGCTTCTTTTTCATACGCAGGTTAATGTCATCATAATATGCACGGAAGTTCTCTGTCGTAAACGATGTCCCGAACATTTCATTGTAGTCATCCATGATGGCTTGCAGTTCATCAACCTCACCGGCACTGTCATTCAGATAAGAACCTGTACCCATTCCTGTCAGATCATCATCTTGACTTCCATTGGCTGCATAAGTAAAAACTGCACCTATACGAATCTTGGGATTCAGTTCCTTGAATATCTTGTAATAACGGATAAGCATCGGTACGGACTGTACAGCAAACAATGCATCGAACTCTCCGTCAAATGTTGACTTATTGAAATTATTAAGGATGAATTTGGCGATTTCCGTCATGCGATTGGCACTGCCGTTCTGCACTTCCTCACTGCCATGATAATATTCTACAAGGAAACCGAGAACATTTTCATCGGCAATGGCATCTTTAATCAGATAACGATGTAGACAGTTGCCGAACACCTCTTTGGTCGTATGCCCATCAACTGCATTCTCTGTAAAAATAGGAGTTCCAGTAAATCCGAATATCTGGGCATTATCGAAGAATTGCATAATCTTCTTATGACTCTCCCCGAAGTGACTGCGGTGACACTCATCAAATATCATCACGATACGGGAGTGGCGTATCGAATCTATCTTGCTGCTGTACCATGTCTTACTTACGGCAGCATTGAGTTTCTGAATAGTGGTAATGATAATCTTGGAGTTACTATGCAGCCGTTTTACCAGTTCATCCGTATTGTCCGTACCGTCAACAGCTCCCGGTTCAAAGGCTTCATATTCCGACTGCGTTTGTGTGTCAAGGTCATGACGGTCAACAACGAACATGACCTTATCTACATCATCCAACTCCGAAACAAGCTGTGCTGTCTTGAATGAAGTCAAGGTTTTTCCTGCGCCTGTAGTATGCCAGATATAACCGTTATCGTTGGAGTTCTGTACCCGATCCAATATCTTTTCTACAGCATAGAACTGGTATGGGCGAAGTACCATCAAGCATTTATCCCCTTCATGCAATACGATATATTTTCCGATAATCTTACCGAGCGTACACTTTTCCAAGAAAAATACAGCAAACTTATCCAGTTCATTGAATGGCATATTTGCCGCATCCGTCCAGTTGAACGTGAATTTATATCCACCATTGGGATTATTGGCAAAATAACGAGTGTTTACGCCATTGGAGATAACAAATAGCTGAATATAGTCGAACAGCCCATGAAAGGATGTCTTATGATAGCGTTGTATCTGATTGTATGCCTGCTTGAGTTCTACACCCCGACGCTTCAATTCAATCTGAACCAGAGGGAGGCCATTGATAAGAATCGTCACATCATAGCGACACTTCTTTCGTCCCTCCACCGTAATCTGATTCGACACCTGAAACTCGTTCTGACACCATTGGGTACGATTAAGGAATTCTACCCAAATGCGCTGTCCGTTAGCAGTATCAAGAGGATATAGGTCACGAAGTTTCTTTGCCTTTTCAAAGCGAGTACCACCTTCAAGATATATCACTATCTTCTCAAACTCTTCATCCGTAAATGAGTTACGACCAACTTCCGCCAATTGTTTCTTGTTGTGAATTTCCAACTGCCGTTTGAAATTGGCATAAAGATTGTCTTCTTCAGTAATCTGGACATATTCGTAGCCCATTTGCCGAAGTGTGGCTATAAGTCCAGCTTCCAATGCCGCTTCGCTCTGTATTGACATATTCTTGTGCCCTATTATGGTATTATTACTTATTTATTCCGGCTTACAATATTTTGATACCTAATGCATTTTCTATCTTGCACAAGGTTTCCAATGACAAATTCTCGCGACCTTTCAACACCTTGGAAACATATTGCTGAGTGCAATTCATCTTCTCGGCCAACGCTCGTTGTGTCATGCTAAGTTCTCCCATTCGGTTCGACATGATTGCTGCTATAGCCTGCGAATGGCAAACCCAATCTTTGCTTTTGCATTCCACCGTTTCCTCTTTTACTTCCAATGCGTTGCCTATCTTTTCTTCTGCCATTATATGCATCAAAAATACCTTTGCCCTATTTTGTAGGCAAAAGTACTATAAATAATTGAGACGGCACAACTTTCAGGTTGTTTATTGACAAGTAACTAAATTTAAATCGCCATACTATTTTTGATCATTAAGTTGGAATCATTACCCTAGCACTATTTTTCATGCATATAGTCTTCAAAACTAATTGGTTTATAACAATCAGGAATTTTCACCAACTTCTTTTTGTTGACAACGAATGAAGGATTGTAATGCCAATTATAAAAATTTGAAATAGTAAAGTAATTAAATAGTGCAAGAATGAACGTTATCACAAAAGAAATGGGTTTGAAATTACAAAAATCATTAATCACTTGTACTGTATCATCTGCAGCAACAAAATAGTAATAAGACATTGCCCCTAACGTAATAATCATTATGAACAAACCAACTACAAATAAAGTTGTAGAACGAGTTTTTGATTTTGCAATTTCATAATCAAGAATTTTTTCTTTTTGTTCTGCTCGTTGTTTATTTTCTTGCTCCCATAAATTCTTGATTTTCATCTCAAATATCTCCTTTTCCTTTTTTATACCTTCTTTCTCTGAAACAAGTTGATCTTTGTCTGCTTTTAGAACTTCATTTTCTTGGTATATAATTTTTTCACTATTTTTTAACTCGGCTTCTTTGCTTTCAAGTTCGTGCATACGTTCATTATACTTTTGTTGCATTTTTACTTGATTATCCTTAATTTCTTTTATCTCACCTTGAAGCATTTGAAATAGATTATCAAATTTTTGGGCACGATTTACCTCAATTTGCTCCTGCCGCATAGATTCATCTTTGACCCTTGCCGCAAATGCAGCCTCATCTTTATGTGCAAGTTCATTAAGCTCTTGCACATCTTTTATTTGCCTGCTTGCGATACGAGTTGATAAGTTAACAACATCCCTATCCGTAATTTTATAGATTTCGCGATATTTTTGGATATTATCATCTAATTCTTTAATAATCCTTGCTTTAGGCAAAGATGAATTTAAAGTATATGAAACTAAAGATGTTATCCCCATTGTAGCAACATCATCACTAGTAATATCAATTGTCGGATTACTCAACCAAAGAATATTTAACAAGTCATCTACTTTAATAATTTCTGGCTGATGCTTCTTGCAGCTATATAAATCCTTATACTCTGTATCCGAATAATCATTATCATGACTTATCGCATTATTGACAAACCAACAGTTAACTTTACCAAACTCTTGGATATACTTTTCCCCTCGCTTCTCCCTAACATAAACCAAAGCCATAGCATCATGCAAGGCTGCTTTGTCCGTATTTCTATATTTGCGAATTATAGAAAATTCCTTGCTAAATTTCGCCTTTCCTTGCCATTGTTTTGTTTGTGGTATAACATGGAATTTGAAGTGATTAACAAGTGTATCCTCTAAATTATCCGATATTCTATTTAAATCCGTGCTAGATAAGTGTCTTCTATCGCAAGCATTATAAATATCTTCACGATTTATATTTTTAGCAATAATTGCACTGCTTAAATTTGTAGATTTAAATAACAACAATGCCTGAATCTCCTCTATTGTATCTTTCAGAACTGTAAACTTATAACCTAATTTTCGGCTTACGTCTATAAGAGTATTACAAGTTTCGGTTGATTCTGGAGTATTTAAATCCAAGAGGCTAATAATGAAATTTGTATCTAATAATAGTTCAACATTCATATTGGCATCAGACGGCTGATAGTCCAAATAACATGAAAGCATTGAACCCAAATAAATATCACGAATCTTTTCAAAAATCTCAGGGACTTGTTTAAATGTATCAATGAATTGCGCTATAAGAACATTGTGAGAAGAATCTATCGTAGCTTCACTACTACCATTTGCCAAATAATATGATATCTCACTACGATTTTGTTCTACAAACTTAAATAAATCAACGTCATTATTTGTAGTACCTACATTATACGCTTTACAAAAAGTTTTAAACATATGCACAACTTTCGCCACATCCTCTTTACCTTTTTGTATCAATTCAGAGTAGTCTTCAAATATAAATTTATCAATCCAAAATGAGCCATCATTAAATATCCGCATGTCCTCACGACCATTCGTCTTATTTATTTCTGAAGCAATAACTTTTAAAATATTATTTAAGACGGATATAGGAATGACCAATGAAAACTTTTTCTCAATAGCATCAGTAATTTCTTTCATGCTATTTCCCTTCACCACTCCTAATGGATATAGTTCAGATAGTGCATTTTTTACTATAGGAATAAAAATATCTAATGGACCATGAGCTAATGTCCCTTTATCATAGATATGTGCAAGCACACTATAAGCTATGGCACGATTTTGATAATTCAGTGTTTCAGGCATAAAATTTATACAGTAAAGCTAATTAAACATTAGTAACTTAATCTGACAACATCTTCCGGCAACATAGTATTTCCTGCCTCATCTTTTGGAGCATTCTTAAGAAACAGCATCGGAACTATGGTGTATTTCTTGGCAAACGGCAGCAAATTAGCCTTGCGGAGGAGTTCAGTTGTTAACTGTTTACCATTCTCTTGAGTTGTCCATTTACATTCACCAACCAGCAGATACTTTTTATCAAGCGATTCAGCCATCACATCGAATTCGACCTGTTCCGGCTTCTTATCCTCATTGATAACAGAACCCCACCAGCGTTTTGCCTTGCCGTAAACCACTCCATTGACAAGATTTCCTGTTACGGCATCCCGACATAATTTTTCCCATTGCATACTCACATACTCCGAGAAATGAGCAGTCAAAGCCTGTTCTATGGGTAAACGACGGCCAAGTTCAATAAACGAACGATTAGGTACGACAAACTGATAATAAAATGCCATAAACGGATCAGCTATCTTGTAGAGGCTCTTTTTCGCATTCTTTTCATCAATCCCGAACGGAACATCTTTCGCCAAAAATCCGAGATCAATAAGCTTCTTCAACGGACGCGACAGATTGGTTGCCGGCTCATTGCATCTTGCGGCAATCTCAGAAAGCCGATTTGCGCCAGTACCGATATAAGACATTATCGTCGAAGTCTTGACAATATCCTTTACATCGTCCTGAAACAATTTTATCGGTTCTTCGTAAAGAGTTCCATTTACAGAAAGGATATTGTGCCACAAAGCATCATTAAGTGAATTTTGGTTTTCCCTTAGTTCCCAATAACGCGGCACACCTCCCCAAACAGCATATTCTTCAATGGCATTCATCGCATCAAGGCTCAAAGCCTCTTGAATATATGGCAAACGTATCAGTGCAAGTTTCATGATCTCATCAGCACGACCATAGAGAGGTGCAGTAGAATCAAGAAACAGCCCATACATCATATTTTGTGACGAACCACAAAGCACAAGATTATACTTCAACTGCTTTTCATCAACCAGTTTTTGCAGCACAGACGGCAGCTCAGAAGATTGCTCTACAAGATACGGAAACTCATCCAAGCATAAAGTAAAACGCTTGTCTGTTCGATAATTGACCGCGCGAAACATAGATTCCCAATCCGGATATGTCAGTTTGTCGAAATCCGGGAACACTTGTGCAATCACTTTTGCAAGCAATATTCTCTGATGCTGACCTTCGGAACGGTCGGCAAGGAAGTAAACATCATTTTCTGACAACACCCTTTTAATGAGCGTTGACTTACCCAGCCGTCTGCGACCGTACATCACGACTAACGAGGATTTCTCTCTCGCAAGAGCATCTTTCAGTCGTGCCGCTTCATCTATTCTATCAACGAATTTCATACGCCTTATTTATTATGTAATACAAACATAATGTTTTTGCAGCATAACACAAAATTTAAAACCATGTTTTTTATCCCACCAGAACAAAAGGCAACTTATATTATGGAAGAACATACGCATCTATACCTTTTTCGAAGCTCGCCTCCTTGTCTTCAAACTCAAATCCTGCAAAGCTTTTCCCAGTTTGTCTTCTTTGGCCAACCACAGAATATCATCGTCAAGCTGCAAGGCATACAGCACTCGCAAATAAATTCCGATTGCAACTGTCGGTGCGCCTTTTTCTATTCGGGACACAGTCAACAGAGAACAGGTGGCACGTTCTGCAATCTGAGCCACACTCAGATTCCTTCGTAGGCGAGCCAATTCAATCTGTTCTCCTACAATCGACATCTTCTGCACCAATTTTCGAGGCAGTTTGGTTCCCATTGTATTCTTTGTCATATCTTTATCTATTTAAGGTGCAAAGCGACCGTGCCGATAACTTTACCATAGTCAATCTATCATATAATATGCAAAGATGGCGATTTTGATTTACTTAATGATATATTACACATACAATATCTGACATTTTTCAGTCAATATCGAAAAAAATCCAGTCTTTAGACGCATATTCCTTTTCAAACTCTGCCAAATCTTCCTTTATACGCTCACGAAAATTCTCTTCGCTATCATTGCCACTCATCATCCAATCTACGCGAGTTGCATATATCTCTGCTATACGAATTTGCCGATATGTCTCCTTCATTACATTTATCGTTTCATCTGACAGTTCCAATACATCAGCATCATCTGGATAGCGGCCATAATAACAATGATGAATTGAGTATAATACCGGAATTCGTTCACCGTCAGAAGTGCCAGACATATATCGCATTGTTGATTGGAATATTACTCCATCTACGAAAAAATGCTGCTCTGAATATTTTTGTTCTGCCTTGACGATAGTTTTATCTGTCAGAAGAAAAGATTCCGCATCTTCATAACTGGCAAAACTCATATAGCTATGGTATGAGCCAAAGCTATCTTTCTCGTAAATAGTCCAATAATCTTTATGTATCTTCCCGGCTTTGGTTGTAAAGTTCTCGCAATATCACGCTCGATAGAATTAGCTATCTCTCCGAAGGCAATCATATGCCGATTAAAATATCCTCCACTCATAGTTATTTCTGTTCTTGGTATTTATTCTACAAGATTTTTAATCTTGTCAATTACCTTCATGATTTCAGTAGTGTCAATAGACCCATTTTCATGGTCATGAGTCGTGAAAAGGTTTTCACCTTCTATGAAACCTATAGAATTATAGAATTTCAATTTCTTTTCCCATGAAGTCTTATATTCTGGAACTGTAAGCATACCCAGATGTTCCCAGATAATAATCTCATCAGAAAGGTCTACAAAAGTGAAGTCGGGAAGGCATTGATGTCCATCTCTATTAAACATTTCTTCATATTTAAACTTGATGTCGGCAGAGATAAGTTCGTTTGCGATAATTACCTCTGACTTACTACGAACCATAAGGTTGGGATTTTTTGTCCGATGTATCAGGCCTTCAACATAAGGGATTGAGGACTTATTTTCTCTTGCCACAAGTTGTTCGAACATATTTGAATTTCTTTGCGCAAGAATAGAGGCTTGAGGCTTCGTTTTTTCCCAAAGCCAATAGACATTATCTTGTATGAGTAGAATCAGTTTCTTTTTAGCTCTCGTCAATGCAGTGTAAATTAACTCACGTGTGAGAATGCGACCAAACTTAGGCAATACCAGCACCACAGTGTTGAAATCGCTACCCTGGCTTTTATGAATCGTGATAGAATATGCAAGTTCTATTGGAGTTTCACTATCTTCTCCAGACACGCCTCTTTTACCGAAAGATTCATTGGGAATACCGGCGTAAATCAAATTCGCATATCCTTTATAAATAGATCGCACAAAACCAATTTGACCGTTAGATAACTGATATTTTTGATGGGATGGGTATGCTTCCACTTTCTCATTTTTAAGTTGCATTATCTTATCTTTGGGATAAATCTTCTGTGTTGAGAATTGTATAAATTCCTTGTCGTATGTTCCTATCCATTTCTGAACACATTCATTAAGATGCAATGACCCCCAGATAGGATTCAGGACAGGGGTGAGGACTTGCACAGACTCAATCGTGTTAGGATTTGCCGCAAGCGATTTGATGGAGTCAATACCTAACCGATGCTGAAGAACGGCAGATAGATTATCTTCAGTACACCCCAATTCAATACATAATGCTTCCATCAGACACTTTTCAAGGTCGCTTTCGTCTGTCCAAGTCATTACCTGCAAATCTCCATTAAGGTCTCCGGTAGCCATCTTATTGAATATTTCATCAGCCCCTTTCTTTGGTTTCTTGCTACTAAACCATGATGCAAGTGTTAAAATATCAGATTCGCCGGTAGTAATTGTACGTACTACCGTTTCGAGCGATGTGATTGCTGAATTTAATACAGGAACAGTGTCCTTGTTTTGAAGGCGGTAGCACAAATCAGCAAATGGTCTGCCTGCCCCTATCGGAGGAAGTTGGCAAGGGTCACCAATCAATATAAGACGATTAATCTTAGCGAGATCTAACGCTTTTAAAAGAATATACAAATCTCGCGTTGTCAGCATAGAACATTCGTCAATAATCACATTGGCAGCATTGGCATACTGTCTTCCGTTCGGATTGTCAATAGCTAACATTCTATCCCAATCAAAGAAACCTTGACGAACGAGGAACTGAGCAATGGTTTGGGCTTCAACACCCTTACCCATTTTGCCTAATCGAACTCTCGCTTTTCCTGTAGGGGCAAGTAAAAGCACGCCTTCGTTTTTTATTTGTGAGCAGGAAAGAAATGTCTCTACTACGGTTGTTTTGCCGGTACCGGCACCACCTGTTAAGACAGAGAGTTTTCTATCCGTCATCATCTCCAACGCTTCAATCTGCTGTCTCGTTGCTTCACGACTATTCTCGTTATTTTTGTCATAATGTGATGATGACATGGCACGAGTTTCCCAGTCAACGTTCAACTTATTACGCACAGAGCTTTTGGCTCTGGCCAATAATCGTTTGCTCAACCAACGCTCCATTTCTGCGTATTCTTTTAGCTGTAGTGCCTTAGGATTGTCGTCAGGGAGATAGACCAACTCATCGGAGAAAAAACCTCGGACGGTTAAGAAATAGTCGTTTGGTAATAAAGAATTTGTATCAGAAAGAGTATCACTTACATATTGTTCCAACTCGGCAATGGATAGTAACGTGTCTCCATCGTCAAGAGCAGAGCAAAGACGTTCAACAGTCATGGAACGCAATCTGCGTTCATCTATCAAAGTACGAACAGCAAACGGTGCCGTTGGAATGTTTTCACCTTGAATGTCTACATCAGGAATCACACCAAAGTCGATAGTTTGTGTGTTCACACGATTATCGTAATCCTGAGCACATTTTTCGCTTATGATATAGGGATTAGTCAAAAGTTTTTCATAAGTCTCAGCATTGTTGGCATATTGCCCTATGATATCTGCATCGAGTTCAAATCGGGAAAGTAGCTCAAGCACTCTTTTCCCTTCATCTGAACGATACTCCCAAGATTTCTTATACGCGGGTAGTTCTGAAAAATAAACTGTATTGGGAACAGGTAGCTTCCCTGCCATTAAGTCATTGTAGTATCTCCACGGATTGTCTTTTTTCCCACATCCGGCAGTCAGAATATCCCGTTCTATCAGATATGAATAGTTTACGCCTATCGCTTTGAGGCATTCTGCAAATGAAGGGAATGGCGAAATCGAAGACTTAACCTTGGCTATGCTGTCATTTATCCAGCGTAATTGTAACTGCCAGTCGCCTCCCACTAATCCATGCTTCATAACGGCCTCCAATGCCCGCCTTGCATTTTCAAGGATGATGAGCATTGATTGATTGCTAATGAATTCACAACCGTAAGATAGTTCATTGAAGATACGTTCTGTATTTCCAAGCTTATCAAGAGAGATTTTAATTTCGTCAAGGGCTTCCTCTTTTGTTAATCCTGTCTTCTTTTGAATATAGTCCTCATCAAATTCCAGATATTGGTTGTATGGCAATAGAAAGCCTTTGGAGTCCTGTAATTCCTGCCTTATAGAATGTTGTACAACCATTTCCCATAAAGGATATGTGTAATCGGCCTCTGTATCGTATAATTTTATAGATGCCACAGAGGTTACCTCTCCCATACCGACAATCATACGGCGGCCTTCATCATCTACAGGATTACCGTTTTTACAATAAAAGACACAGATTGACTCATTGGCTTCAATATTCCCACGAAACCACTTCAGAATATCGAGTTGACGCTCTGCACCATATAGCCACGATGAATTGAACGGGGATTTTTCCACGTCATGAAACTCCGGATGTCTATCACTCAACCACGATTGAGAATCAAGAGACATATATCTAAATGGAATAGCTAAAGCAGAATATGCAGGGATTTCAATTGTTGTTGGCTTTAAAACGTCATGTCGCCCTCCTTTGCCCGCATACACGTGCTTAAATTCCCGTTTATATGAGTGCTGATTCATAAAACCACCGTTTTCGCTTGCACAAACGGGACGTTCATGCTGTGGAAGTAAACTCCAATCCTCAGAAGCATGCAAGCAATCAGCAGTATCCCGCGACATGGATATTCTTGGGAGAACCTTACAAAATGTATTACAAGCAGGATTCTTGCATACATGGCCATTCCAATTAGAATCGTGCCAAGGAACACGTATAGAAATATGTTTCATTTGTTATAATATAAATAGATTCCAATAAACAATTATTAAATCAAGCCAAGGTCATTTAGAAACTCTGGTCAAATGTCATTGATAATATACCTTGTATTTCCTCAAAAATTTCCACTGCCTCCTTTTCATTTAACCCAACTTTTACCATCACAGCAAATAAATCTTCTTTTGTAGGTTCAATGCGATCATTGATAGAAGTCGTACGGAAGCCATTTATGCCATCACTTGGCAACAGATCGAATGCCGGAGCGAAATGCCAATTGCCATCACGATAGATGAAAGCAAAATTCTTTGCGTGGTCATCTTTGTTATCAATCAAGTAGTTGAATACCATAAGACGATACACTTTCCACATTTCCGCCACGCTATGCGTCAAAGTTGCGCATACTTGAAATATGTGAGTGTAGTCTATGCTTGGCAAACGATAGTCTGCCCCGATAAGTCCGGCAATGCTTACAACGTGTAATTTACCGTTTGAGGTACGGTCAAAACGCTCCACTCCGAAATATTTATCTTCGAAAAGTCGTGTTTTAGGCATCTCTATTCCACACTCTTTGGCAAGAAGCGAATAACGGTATTCATCCTCACCAATATGTTTGGAATCTCTCTTTGCCCGGAACTTCACCAACCATTCTTTCCCATCATAACGAGTAAAGATTTTGGGGCGGGCTCCACCCGGAGAACCACCTCTATACTGGAACTCCTCAATTCCCTCTCCGTTATAATTGTCGCTATCAAGAATCTGTTCCGCCTCCAATGCCAATTTTTCAAAATCTGCGTATTCTTGCTTTGATACAACACTCTTGTCTGGACGAAATTCCAATGCACCGCGTCCAGTAGAACCGACCAACGCAAGACGGTCAAGTAGTGACAGTGTTCGTGGATTGACCCCGTTCCGCTGCAAGTATCTATCAAGAATTAGCAATCCCCACCCATCAGGCAAACAATCATCAAAAACACCGAATCCACCATCAAACGGACGAGGTTTTGCTATAAATACCCCACTGCGCAATGGTAACTCAAACGGAGATATAGAAAAACCAGAATTGAGCCACTCTGCCGAATATTCAAATGCACATAAACTCTCTTTGGTTAAAGCCAATCTGCCAACCAGTCTATTATCATATATTACCTCTATCCGCTTTATGCTATTCATTTTTCTTCCCTCTTTTACGTATAACACTTTGCTCATTCAATACATCATCTAATGACTGATATTGCTTCTGCGCAAAAAGAGCATCAAAATCAGAAAGCGCATTCAAAGCAAAGCCTACTTGAAGCAATCCTCTTAATGAAATCTCTCCCGTCTGCTCAAATCTGCGATAAGTAGCAAACTTGACTCCTGCTCTTGCTGCCAATCCTTCTTGAGTTAAGTCCAATTCAAGTCTCCGAACCTTGACTCTTGCTGCAATTTGCAAAGCAATATCACTGGGACTTGAAACATTAAAAGCTATTATATTATTCATAGTTTACATATCTGCCAATCAACAAACAAAATATTATTCAATACAAAAATAAGACTTATTCCTGAATATACCACCAAATTCAGAATTTATTTGCACCTCAAAATGAAAATCAACTTTACTTTATCTCCGTATTCATATATACGTACATTAAAGTAAAGCTAACAGAGGGAGAGAAAAAAAATGGCTTCGCCAAAGCCGAACCGAACTATATCTGCCGACTTTCTTTTTTTGGCTGCAAAAGACACAGAAATCCTGCTCACAAAACAGACATGATTCGAGCCATTGTAAGACACAAGAGCCAACCCCAAAATCCGTAAAACCATCTCTGATTTTGCAACTCGAATCGGAGAAATAATCACCGATATACCTTATCTTTGCGAACCAGAGGTTTCGGAGTAAAAGAAAGCCATTTTTCTCTTTTTCCCTTCGTTTGAAGACAAACTAAGGTTAAAAACGTTAAATCTTCGATTTTCGGCGAAAAACAAGTAAATTTTTGAGCAGTCTATCTTTTAAGCCGTAAACTATTGATAATCAATTGGCATAATATGCTGCATCGGGAAGTAACCTAACTATATAGTTATCATATAGTTACAATTATAAAAAATCTAAAATGCTGACTAAAAACGACTTAAATATGGCAAAATAATAGTTTTAGGAAAGATATTTTCTTTTGTTATGCCTATTTTTTCAATATTTTTGTCCCCCAAGCCACATACGGGGGACAAATTTACGCCCCTCTATGTAATTGGGGAACTTTTCACTATAAAATCTATCTAAATCATAGATAATTATTGCTTTATACAGATACCCTCAATCTTTTAGTTTCTAAAATATCAAATACTATAGCCACTGATAAACAAATACATACATATAAAAAATACGAAATTGGAGTAAGCGTTTCCGCGATTCTATCTTGCCGCCCATTTTTCATTCTTATATTTTTGCCATATATAAAAATGAATCATTATGGAT
>OGKY01000424.1_pt1 | contig 20412 bp, 20 predicted proteins | sample 1572731 | NCBI WGS metagenome assembly OGKY01 (sample SAMEA2581924, study PRJEB24529) | metagenome | biome: Human gut stool | place: China | collected 2011
AAGGTATTTCCAGCCGGACGGCAAAGGAAAGCTGGAAATGGATAACGGCACGGTGTTCCTGCCCAACGACCTTTACCCGCTGGAGAAAGAAACGTTCAGGCTCTACTACACCTCGGCATCGACCGACCAGCAGACGATTGACATTTATATCATCGACAGCTTCGGGCAGATGCAGCAACTTACACTATCATTTAATAATGACAACAGCGAAGAAGAAACGGAAACAATAACCCCCTAATAATAAAACGACATGGTAAAAATAGAATTGGATATAGAAGGCATCTCGTGGTACATAGAAACCACGTTGGAAACAGATACAGTTCCGGCAGTAGGTGACATCATCATTGTGGACAAGGACTGTATTTCCGAACGTGACAGTGCTGAATTATGGAAAACGCCGTCCAATCAGGTTTTCAAATGGGCGGACGAAGAAGATGATGCGCCTGTAATGGAATGGTTCGATTGCGACACGGAAATGCTTGTCAATAAACGGACATGGAAATATGACATCGAGGAAGAAGAAACCGTGTGCATACTTGGTGTAAAATTTATTCACTATGAGGATTTATAGTTGCGACATCCGTTTTTATCATCCTCTTGGGAAACCGGGTATGGAATGATACGCAAAGCGTAAATATCGGGCAGACAGCCCGCCGGGAAGCATCGGCGGGCTGTTTCCATGATAGGGAAAACGAAAGGCTTCTTTGTTACTTTCTTCACCCGCTGGCAGGCTCACGGAAGAAAGTAACGGCGGCAAGCAGCCGCCGTCCTCTATCAACTGGTTTTAAGGCTCTTTATGGACGTGTATTTCTCTAACCACACCTTTACCTGCTCCATGTTATATTCGCCCGTGATGATTGCCGTATGGTCGTCTATAGCTACAAACCGGACACTTTCATAGCTGTTTACCCAGCCTTGCAGGGAACAGACACCCCACGTTGCAACATCTTCAAAAACACTGCGGTCTATCCGGCTGATTGGTTCGCCGAAAACTACCGTCATTATCTGAAAGTCCGGTTTATCCTCCAACAGTTGCAAATGGTGCAGCGTGCCGAACTCGTCTATTTTGCGCCCCCACGCCCACACATCATTATACAAATCATCGCCCCACTGGTGCGGGTGGTCGAAACGGACTTTTACCTCTATGGTGTGTTCGTTTTCTTCTGTGTCCTCGATAACGCCCGTTACCATTAAGCCCGTAAAAATGCACTCGCAACGCCTGCCGATAAGCTCCTTGTTTACTTCTGTCGTTTTCATGTCCCTAAAATTTACTTGTTTATTACTCCGTTCTTCTTCGCTATCCATTCGTCACGCCTGCGGCGGCACTCGTCCAGCGTTTTGGCTACCGTGCTGAAAAGTTCGCCGTCCGTGTGGCGGTAGTCATATTGAAAATAAATCTGTCCCCTGAAAGCCCCTAAATGGCATTTCACGAACTTTTCTTCTCCCGGTGTCTGGGTGATGCTTACCCCGTTTTTGTTAAGTGACTGCATGATGTCTTATTTTTTTATGGTTATAAACTTGGTTGTTTTAAGCGGGCAGGGCTTTGACACCCCGCCCGGATTGGTTGTTATGCCGCACGGAACACAAAACCGTCATCAAACCAGTAATCGCACATAAAAAGGTCACGGGCGAACTTTTCATAATCGAAATAGGTCTTTGCGAACTCCGGCAGGTCGTAACATTCTTCTATAATTTCATAGGCGAAATCTTCTTCATCGTCATATTCCCCTTGATATTCATCCCGGAAATCCCGTACAAGGTCGTCCGCATCTTCCTCGCCCAAATCATGGCTTTTATAGTTGCACCACACGAAAAAGGCTTCCTGCTCGGTGTCGCTCAAATCCTCCACCGCATCACGCAGGGCGAAGAAGTTTTCAGAAATCCAGCTTTCGTCGATTAAGCCCTCCGGCACGTTCTCCCAGTCCTGAAACATGTATTCCGCATCTTCCTCGTCCTTGTGAAGTTCCCGGCAGGCTTCATAAAATTCTTCCTTGTCCGAATAGTCCGAAAGGTCGAGCCATGCGCCGGACAATGAACCGTTGTTGTACTTGGCATAAGTGCCTACATAAACTTTTGCTTCCGATAATACCTTTGCTTCCATATTGCTGTAATTTTTTAAGTTTTTAATTTTATGCGGATTTGAGAGGTGAGGGAGTTGAAGTTTCACTGAACTTTTTTCCTGTTTCCCGTAAATCCGACTTTTTTTTTATGCGTCTTCCGGTCGGGTCGGTCGTTTTCGTTTCACATAGGCTTAAAAGGGCAGTGTTTAGAGTTTGCAGGGTTTTGTGGAAAAAATACCTCGCAACGAATGTCGCAGGGAAGATTTTTTCGCCAAACCTGAAAAGGCTTGACCTTGCAAACCCGTGAAGAACACGTAACTACCTTTGCCTATTGAAATGATAAAAACGACCTCCCGGCTGGAGGACTGCTTAATGAGGAGGATTTACAGGTTGGGAAACAGGGGAAAAGTTCTTGTTCCCCATACAATCCATTAGGAAATTGCTTATGCGGGCGGGAAAAACAAGTGTGTCGGGAGTTCACCTTCCGATACTCTTGTGCGGATTTCCAAAGGCTCTTTTCACGAAAAACAGTCTGCGATGCCATGTACCGCTGGCGTTTCGGGAAATGTGCCTTTGGAAAAAGAGATAATAAGTGGAAATAATTTAAGTAGTTTAATTTAAGGATATTGTAAAATGAGTATTTTTGCAATAAAATCTACTTAAAATGGAAGTTAATGTAAAACAAGCTCAAAGAATGTTTTTCTCAAAATCGTCATTTGAAATGATATATTTTGAGGCTTTTGCTAATGCAATTGACGCAGGAGCTAGAAATATTAAAATTAATATTGGGCTATCTGCAAAAGACCAATTACAGAATTTAAATATAAGTATTGAAGATGATGGCTGTGGTTTTACAGATGAAAATTTTAGAAAATTCGGCAAATTATTTGATGTTGAGGAACGAACACATAAGGGTTTAGGTCGATTGGTTTATTTATGTTATTTTGATAATATACACATAGAAAGTGTTTATAAGGAATATAAAAAAAGAATTTTTGATTTCAATGAAAAGTTTGAAGGGAAATTTGTTATTCAAGATACATCTCAAGAACATACAAGTACCATCTTAAAAATGCAGACCTTTTCTGGGCAAAAATTAGGTAAAAATGAATACATAAATCCTACATATATAAAAAATGCTTTGCTTGAGAATTTTTATATGAAATTCTACAAAGCAAAAAATGACAAAAATCCTATTTTTGTAAAAATAGCAGCCAATATAGCCGGTAACATTAAAGAAGAAAGCATTACAGATAAAGATTTACCTGATTTTGAGGTAAAGCCCCTAAACGAGAAAGTTGATCTCTTTAATAAGATTGATTTATACTATTATATAAAAGAATTAGATCCCGTACAAGAAACAAAGGTTATTACAGCAATTGCGGTTGATGACAGAAGCCAGAAAATTGATATAATTGCAGAAGAGAACCTTCCTCCTCATTATCAAATGATTTTTTTACTTATCTCAGAATCATTTCATGGAAATACTGATGGAGCAAGACTTAATCTCTCATGGGAAGTTAATGAACTTAACAAAATTAAAGTGATTTTTCGTGATGCTATAGCTGCGGTTATAAAGGAACGAATACCCAAATTAGCAAAGTCCAATAAAGAAAAAGTAAATTATTTAAAAACAACATATCCATATTTAACAGGATATTTTGATGTAAACGAAATAGGATATGCATCTCAGACGGATATCTTGAAAAAAGCACAAGAAAAACTATTTCGTGAGCAAAAAGAAATCTTGGGGGCAAAAGAATTAACAAATGAGCAATTTGAGAAATCATTAAATTTATCTGCTAGAGCTCTTGCGCAATACATTTTATTTCGACAAAGTGTTATAGAACGACTTAAAAAAATTGACCCACAAAATTTAGAAGGAGATATTCATAACATTATTGCTCCTAAACGAACAGAATTTGATAATACCAACTTTATCGAAGACTTATATAAAAATAATGTATGGGTATTAGATGATAAGTTTATGTCTTATAGGACTGTTTTAAGTGAAGCAGAGATGACAAAAGTTATCAAAGTTCTAACATCTGGGGAAGATACTATTGTTGATGATGATAGACCAGACATTGTTCTCTATTTTTCTGCAGATCCTACGTTAGATGAAACTGAAAAAGTTGATGTCGTGATAGTTGAATTAAAGCGTTTAGGTTTGTCACCAGAACGTAATTCGGATGTCGAGATACAATTAGAAAATAGAGCTATTAAATTATCTTCTTATTATAAGAATCGCATACAGCGAATTTGGTATTATGGTATTGTAGATTTACAAGATGATTATATACGGCATTTAAGAACCGCCCAGTTTGTTCCTCTTTTTTCAAAAGGAAAAGTGTTTTATAAATCTAAAAATGTTTTTCTTGATACTACAACTGATAATGTTGTTATTGCAAATACATTTATTATGGACTTTTCAGCAATGGTAGCTGATGCAGATATTAGAAATGAGACATTCTTAAAAATTCTCAAAGAACAATTTAATAGCTTGAGCATTGATTAAGTTATTGTATTACATAATGGGGTGTCACTATTTGTGACACCCCATTATGTAAGTGACAAATTGTTTATAATAAATTTACATAGCAACTTCCTTATAAATCTTTTCGATACCGACAAATTTCTTGTCAATCCCCTGCATATCGCTGCTAATTTTGTTGTTAGTGATGCGGGCGTAAATTTGTGTTGTTTCAATGTTAGTATGTCCCAGCATCTTGCTGACGGTTTCAATGGGCACACCCTTTGCTAGCGTGGTGGTCGTGGCGAACGTGTGCCGGGCAAGATGGAACAGAACCCACAAAGCAGCCGTCAGCAAATAAGTAATAACAAAACCTAACTCGTTTGAAATGAGCGGTTTTTCACTATTCTGCCAAATACCGGAAACGCAACGGAGTGCGGAATATTGAGCCATTTCAGTTACCAAGCCGTTAGCCGTCAGTTACCGAAGCAGGGACAGGTAACGCACGGAAAATGAAATTGTTGCAAGCCCGTGCCGATTGCACCGATACGCACCGTTCTGCAAATCAATGGACGCTTACTCATAAGTTAATTTTGCGACAAAAACAGTAAGCGTATGAAAGTAGAAAAATTCAAGGTGTTGCTCTACCTGAAAAAGAGCGGAACGGACAAGTCGGGCAAAGCCCCGATAATGGGAAGGATAACGGTGAACCGCACGATGGCGCAGTTCGGATGCAAGCTGTCGTGCAAGCCGGAGTTGTGGAACGCGAGGGAAAGCCGTCTGGACGGCAAGAGCCGCGAAGCGGTGGAGACCAATGCGAAACTGGACAAACTGCTGCTTGCGGTCAATGCGGCGTTTGACACGCTGGTAGAGCGTGGGCAGGATTTTGACGCAACGGCGGTCAAGGACTTGTTCCAAGGCAGTATGGATACGCAGATGACCCTGCTGAGGATGACCGACCGCATCTGCGAGGACTTGAAAGCCCGTATCGGTATCGACCGTGCCAAAGGAACCTATCCCGGCTATTACTACATGAGAAGGACATTGGGCGAATTCATCGAGTGGCAGTTCAAGACGAAGGACATCGCTTTCGGTCAGCTTTCCGAACAGTTCATACACGACTACCAGAACTTCGTGATGGACGTGAAAGGCTTGGCGGTGGATACCGTGCGCCACTATCTTGCTATCTTGAAAAAAGTCTGCCGCATCGCCTACAAGGAGGGGTATGCGGAAAGATGCTTCTTTGCAAATTTCACCTTACCGCAAAAGACAGAGCGTACACCGAGGGCGTTGAGCCGTGAGGACTTCGAGAAAATCCGTGACGTGGAGATACCCGCATGGCGCACCACGCACATCCTTGTGCGTGACCTCTTCCTGTTTGCCTGTTATACGGGGACCGCCTATGCGGATGCGGTGAGCGTCACAAGGGACAATCTGTACACCGATGACGAGGGATGCCTTTGGCTGAAATACCGCCGCCAGAAGAACGAACTTCGGGCGAGCGTGAAACTGCTGCCGGAAGCCCTTGCCCTGATTGAGAAGTACCATGATGACAACCGCCCGACGCTGTTCCCGATGGTATACCATCCGAACCTCCGCCGACACATGAAATCCCTTGCCGTCCTTGCAGGGGTGAGCAGCACCTTGTGCTACCATCAGGCACGTCACTCGTTCGCCTCGCTGATTACGCTGGAAGCCGGAGTGCCGATTGAAACCATCAGTCGGATGCTGGGGCACTCCGATATAACCACGACCCAAGTTTATGCCCGTGTCACCCCGAAGAAGCTCTTTGAGGACATGGACAAATATATCGAAGCGACCAAAGACTTGAAACTTGTTTTGTAACCATTTAAAATCAGAATTTCATTATGCGCAGTACATTTTCCATTTTACCATATATCAACCGTAACAAGGTGAAGGCTGACGGCACGACCACTGTCCTCTGCCGCATCACCATAGACGGCAAGAGTTCCACGATAACCACCGGCATCTATTGCAGACCGGAGGACTGGAACAGCAGCAAGGGAACCATCCGCACTATCCGCGAGAACAACCGCTTGCAGGAGTTCAAGAAGTCCGTTGAACTTGCCTATGAGGATTCGTTGAAGAAACAGAACGTGGTGAGTGCCGAACTGCTCAAAAATGCGCTGGCAAGGAAAGCCGTCATCCCCACCAAGCTGCTGCAGATGGGCGAAAGGGAGCTTGAACGGTTGCTTGCCCGTTCAAAGGAGATAAACTCCACATCGACATACAGGAACTCCAAATACTACCAAAAATATCTGACGGACTTCCTTACCTCACAGGGTAAGGATGATATGGAGTTCGCTGACATCACGGAGGAGTTCGGCAATGCTTATAAAGCCTTTCTGAAACGCTACAAGAACTTCGGACCGTCACAGATGAACAAGTGCCTGTGCTGGCTGAGCAAATTGGTATATCTTGCCGTAGATTATGAGATACTCCGTGCCAACCCGTTGGAGGACATGGAATACGAGAAGAAGCCCGCGCCGAAGCACAGGCACATCAGCCGTGCGGAACTGAAAGCCATCCTTGAAACCCCGATGCTCGACCCGTTGCAGGAACTTGGGCGCAGGGCATTTTTGTTTTCAACTTTCACGGGCTTGGCGTATGTGGACATCATGCTGCTCCATCCGCACCATATCGGCACGACGGCGGACGGCAGGCGTTACATCCGCATCAACCGCAAGAAGACCAACGTGGAGGCGTTCATCCCCCTGCATCCGATAGCGGAGCAGATACTCGACCTCTACAACACGACCGACGACACGAAGCCCGTGTTTCCGCTTCCGAGCCGTGACGAGATGTGGTTCGAGATACACGAGTTGGGCGTGGCGATAGGACGGAAAGAAAACTTGTCCTACCATCAAAGCAGGCACTCGTTCGGAACTTTCTTGATTTCGGAGGGCATACCCATTGAGAGCATCGCCAAGATGATGGGGCACTCAGGCATAAAGACCACCCAGCGGTACGCGGAGGTGACTGACAAGAAGATTTCAAAGGACATGGACAACCTGATGGCGGTCAGAATGATGTACGGAACGGGCAAATGGTACAAAAGACAAGAACTGCCAAAAGAAACAAACATTGATAATGAATAATATGAGGCATGACAATGGAACGGGGAATAATCACAATCACAGAAAACGGGGCGGTTGCCATGCCGACCGCTCCCGTCTGGATGACGCAGCAGGAAATGTCCGATGCGTTCAATGTGTTCGGCTGCCACATCCGCAAGGCTGTCCATGCCATATACAAGAATGGCGAATTGTTGGAAAGCGAAACGAAGCGGTACATCAGGCAGGACAACGGGATAAACTACGATGTTTACAGCCTTGAAATGGTGATAGCCGTTTCCTTCAAGTTAAAAGGTCGGGAAAGCATGGCTTTCCGGCGGTTCATCATGGGCAGGCTGACCATGAACAACAGACAGTCCGTCAACCTTTTCTTTTCGCTCTCCCCGTCACGTGGAAAGAGAGCGGGAAATTGAGCAGACCTCAGACGGCGTATGAGATACCCTCAAACGGCGTGTAAGGCTACCTCTTACGCCGTTTGAGGGTAACACCGTTTTACAGGGAATTCCCGTCAGCCTATCTGAACGCTTCCCGGTAATTGGCGGCAAGCATCCTTTCGATATCTGACTCCTTGTACAGAATCTTGCCGCCCAACTGGTAATAGGCGATTATGCCGTTGTTGCGGTAGTCTTGCAAGGTGCGTCGGCTCACTTTCAGGCGTGCCGACACCTCCCTGTCCGTCAGGAAGCGTTCACCGCCCAATGTCGGACGGCTGTTTGCCATAAAGTTCTCGATGCCGTCCAGCAGACGGTCAAGGCTGTCGCCGAACTCAGCGATAAGCGCATGGTTCTTGGTAATCATTTCACTCATTGTTACATTGGATTTAGTGGTACAATAATAATCAAACGGCTTTGTCTGCCAGCTTACGTTCAACGGGCTTGACGATGCGCAACACATCCTCCGGTCGGTAAAACACCTTGTGGTTTATCTGCGAATAGGCCAGCGTGCCGTTATCACGCAGCGTCTGTAAGGTGCGCGGACTGATGTTCAACTGTCGGCAGACCTCTTGGTTGTCCATCCAACGGTTTAATGATTTGCTGCCTTGCTTGGCAAGGAGTTCGTTCACACGGTCTGAGAAGCGGCTGAACTTCGCCGCCATTTCCTCAAACGCCTCTTTCTGAAAAATCAATACTTCCATTGTCAATACTGTTTTTAATGTTGATACTCGATTTTGGACGCAAAGTAAATGAGCATTACGCATCAAACGATGGGTTGGCACAATCGTGGCAGCTTGTGGCAGGGAGTGGCGTTATCCGCCGACCCCGTGACGGCTGTTCCAAGCGTCCGTGATGCAAAGGAAAGCGAAGTCCGGCATAATCCAACCGCTTCGCACCTGCGTGGCAGCATTTGGCATCGGTGTGGTAGCCTGTGGCGTTCATCAGGTTCAAATAAGCCTGCTAATAATCTGAGCTTGATGTAGAATGAAGTATGACCTTATTTTTATGACATACGATTGATTTAAAGAAACAGGAGCATCCATTGGAGGCAAAGTTTTTATGGGAGCAAGTTTGTGTTTCGGACATACCGAAACGGCTTGTTCCCCATGTTTTGGAAGACGCAAAATCCCTAAAAATAGGTATTGCCCGACAATTTCAAGCCTTGTACCTTTGCAAAAAAATAAAAAACAGACATTGTTCGTTATAAATGCAAGTGCTGAAAGAGGACATACGGGGTCGGATATTGACGATTGCCAGGCAGCAATTCGAGAAGAAAGGCTATTCCAAAACTTCCATGCGCGAAATAGCGGAGTTAGCTGGAGTTGGTGTCGGGAATATCTATAACTACTTCACAAGCAAAGATGAATTATTCCATGAAGTGGTCCGTCCTGTTTTGTGCGCTTTGGAAGCCATGCTGCAAGAACACCACGGCATACGGGGCGAAGATATTATGATGATGCGGTCGGAAAAATACCTGAAATCCTGCATTGACGAATATGTTTCGCTTATAGACAAACACCGTTCGCTAATGGAAATACTGTTGTTTCGTGCGCAAGGTTCTTCATTGGAACGCTTCCGTGAGAATTATACCGACCGTTCCACGGAATTGGTTAAGGCGTGGTTTGCGTCCATGCAGCGGAAGCATCCCGAAATCAATACGGCTGTGTCCGATTTTATCATTCATTTGCATACGATATGGATGTTCACGATGTTCGAGGAACTATTGATGCATTCCGTACCCCGGCAAGAAATGGAGGCTATTTTGCACGATTATATCCTGTTTGAAATCCAAGGTTGGAGGGCTATTATTAAGATATGAACAGACAACGTACATACGAACATTCAACCGCATCAGAACGGTTGGCAAGGAGGAAATCTTCACGGAGGTTTCCTCCTTTTTTTATGAACAATTCTGAATATCGTTCACTATTAAATATCCCAAAATATGAAACAGAAATACGAGTTTAAGAGCATTGTAGCGGAAACATTGCTTATTCCGCTATACATGAGAGCCAAAGAAAGCAGCCGGAATAATCCCATCCTATATGACAAGACTGCGGAATGGTTGGCGGACAGTTTGGAATACGATTATTCCCAGTTCGACGGGGCAAAGTTGAGCGAAGTGGGATGTGTGGTGCGTGGATGGTATTTTGACCGCGCCGTGCGCCGATTTATTAAGACACATTCGCATCCGGTCGTGGTCAATGTGGGATGTGGACTGGATACCCGTTTCCAGCGTATCGGAAGTCAGAAAGCAGTCTTTTATGATTTGGATTTGCCTGAGGTCATTGCTCTACGCCGGGAATTGATACCCGAACAGCCGGACAATGTCTATATTGAAGCGTCTTTGTTGGAGACCGACTGGATGGATGACTTGCGTCGGAAGCATCCCGATGCAGAATTTATCTTCATCGTGGAGGGGGTACTGATGTACTTCTACGAGAAGCAAGTAAAAGCCTTCCTGCATCACGTGGCAAGCCGTTTCGGGGGAGGTGAATTATGGTTTGACGTGTGCGGCACGATAATGAGCCGACATGGTGTGAAGCCCGATTCGCTCCGCAAGCACGAGGCTCAAATCCGTTCCGGCATAAGCAACGGGCATGTGGTGGAACAATGGGAACCGTCTTTAAAGCTCATTGAACAGGCTAACTACATGAAGTTCTTCCGTTCACGCTGGGGATTTTTCTTCGGACAGATATTGGGGCGCATCCCTTGGCTTTGCTACAAATTCAGTTCATTGCTCGGATATAAAATCACATCAAAATAGCGTAATAATAATGGAAAAGTCAAAAAAGAAAAAAGGTTTGTCCCGTCTGTTCGAGATAGCGGGACAAAGGAAAGGCCTGCTTATATTGGCAGGTCTGCTGTCGGCTGGCAGCGCGGTGTGTATGCTTGTGCCTTATTTGGCTGTTTATGAAATTTTGAAAGAGTTGCTGTCGAATGGCTCCAATCTTTCCGCTTTGGACGGAACGGACATGATGCGTTGGGGATGGATTGCATTTGGAGGGCTTGTTGGCGGATTGATATTGCTCTATGCCGCCCTGATGTCCTCACATGTGGCTGCATTCCGTATCTTGTATGGGTTGCGTGTCCGTTTGTCCGAGCATATCGGCAAGCTCCCGTTGGGGTATCTGAACAACACCTCTACGGGAGCCATCAAGAAAACAATGGACCAGAATATCGAGAAAATAGAGGGATTCATCGCCCATACCATTCCGGATTTGGTCAATGTAGTGGCTACGGTGGCGGTCATGCTGGTCATCTTTTTCTCATTGGATGTATGGCTGACGGTGGTCTGCCTGGCGGTCGTGGTGCTCAGCCTTTTCCTCCAATTCTCCAACTTCATGGGTAAAAGGGCAAGAGAGTTCATGTCCATCTATTACGATGCGCAGGAAAAGATGAGCGCATCTGCCGTGCAGTATGTACGGGGAATGCCCGTAGTCAAGATTTTCGGGCAGAGCGTCCGTTCGTTCCGTCAGTTCAATGCCGAGATTCAGGCGTACAAGACATTCGCCTTGAAATGCTGTGACACCTACCAGAACGGGATGATTGCCTTTACCGTCTTGCTCAATTCGATGGTGACGTTTATTCTTCCTGTGGGCATCCTGCTGATGCAAGCCAGTCCGCAATCCTTGTCATTGGCGGTAGTATGGCTGTTCTTCATTATCATGGGGCCGGGTATGGCTTCTCCCGTTTATAAACTGACATTCTTGGGAGGCAACACGCGCGACATCGATGAAGGTGTAAACCGTATCGACCGCATACTTGAAAAGAAACCTGTGCCGGAGCCGGAACATCCGCAAGTGCCTGCCGCCTACGATGTGGAATTCCGACATGTGTCATTCTCTTACGAAAACACGGAACAGGGCACACGGACGGAAGCCCTGCGTGATGTCAGCTTCATTGCACCACAAGGAAAGATAACTGCCCTTGTCGGTCCGTCAGGAAGCGGCAAATCAACGGTTGCCAACCTGATACACCGGTTCTGGGATGTGGAGCAAGGGAAAATATGTATAGGTGGTGCGGATATACGCCAAATAGCTACCGCAAAACTGATGGATATGGTTTCATTCGTCTTTCAAGACACTTTCCTTTTTTACGACACTCTTTATGAGAACATCGCCGTAGGCTCTCCTGATGCCACGAAAGAAAAGGTGATAGCCGCTGCGAAAGCTGCCCAATGCCACGATTTCATAGAGCGTTTGCCGCAAGGCTACGAAACAAGGATAGGCGATAAAGGTGTATTCCTGTCCGGCGGTGAAGCCCAACGGATATGTGTGGCTCGTGCCATATTGAAGAATGCTCCGATACTGGTGTTGGACGAAGCCACTGCTTTCGCTGACCCTGAAAACGAGCATAAAATGCAGATGGCTTTGCAGTCGCTGATAAAGGACAAGACGGTCATTGTGATTGCCCATCGCCTTTCTTCCATCATTTCTGCGCATCAGATTGTCGTCATGAAAGAAGGAAGCATTGTGCAATGCGGAAGGCATGAACAATTATCCGTGACGGAGGGTGTATATAAAAATATGTGGGATGCCTATACGAGCGCATACCATTGGACATTGAACAAAAACTAAAAGCAATATGAGAAAGAAGAATTTCTTAAACAAGGTCTTGCAAAACACAAGTTGTCCGCAAGGATTTTGGGGACGGATGATTTTGCGAGGAATGAATTGTTTTCATGCATCTTTAGCTAATCGTGGCATGAAGCAAGTGGAATGGCAGCCGAATTGGAATGTTCTTGATATAGGCTGTGGCGGTGGTGCGAATTTGAAACGTTTATTGAATTTATGTCCAAAAGGAAATATCTACGGCATAGACCTGTCAGAAGAAAGTGTTTCATTCGCCCAAAAGTACAACGAAAAAGACTTGAATAAAAGATGTTTCATACAACAAGGGAATGTTTGTTCATTACCTTATGAGGATGGATTCTTTAATGCTATCACGGCTTTTGAAACGGTCTATTTTTGGTCGCCTGTAAACATAGCGTTGTCTGAAGTGGCGCGTGTTCTCCGAGAAGGAGGTTGTTTCCTTATTAGTCTGGAAGCGAGCGACCCCGAACTTGGAAAAATGTGGACGGAACGGATAGACGGTATGGTTGTCTATACTCCGGCAGAATTGGAAGAGCTGTTGCATGAAGCCGGATTTTCATCCATCAGAACAATCTGTAAAAAGGAAGAAATACATATTATAGCATATAAATAAAATAAGATATGAATGCAATAAAGAATATTACAATAGGTCACACGGAAAGACTTTACAAGCCGGTGGGTTACACCATGCTTGCCAACTTAGTGAATATAGTACCGTTTTGTCTTTCTATAGAAGCGATACGTATCATTTTCAGTGCATTTGACGGGAGCGGACAGCCGCTTGACACGACCCGCCTGTGGTGGATATTCGGCATTATGGCTATTTATATGCTGGTCATGGCTTTGGCAGAACGGGCATCCTACCGAGCCAATTTTAGAGGAGCATACGAAATGAGTGCTTCCGGGCGTTTGTCGCTGGCGGAGCACTTGCGGAAACTATCGTTGGGCTTTTTGTCGAAACGTGATCCGGGTGATTTGTCGTCCATGCTTGTTACGGACTTCATGATGGCAGAAACCGGAATTTCGCACCACCTGCCCCAACTTATGGGTGCCATAGTCATGCCCGTACTGGCTTTTGCTTCGCTTGTATGGATAGATTGGAGGATGGCGGTCAGTATGTTTGCGGCCTTGCCGTTTGCCATGCTTGTCCTGTGGGCAAGTACAAAAGCACAACGAAGTCTAAGCGGCAGGCAAATTCAAGCGAAAATAAATGCTGGAAATCGGTTGGAAGAATACTTGCAGGGTATTCGGGTAATGAAAGCGTACAATCTGATAGGTGACCGCTTTGTCAGGTTACGCGATGCGTTTGCAGAACTTCGCCGTGCTTGCATCCGTCAGGAAGCCTTGTTAGGCCCGTTCGTCTTGTTGAGCATCACTTTGGTACGTGCTGGGCTGACAATGATGGTATTATGTGGAACTTATCTTCTGTTGGGAGGAAAACTTTCAATCCTTGTATTTGTGCTGTTCCTTGTGGTCGGTTCTCGTGTGTTCGACCCGCTGACTTCCGCCCTGACAAACTTTACCGAGTTCCGCTATTTTTCCATTGCCGGTGGACGCATCCTTTCCTTGATGAACGAGCCGGAGATGAAAGGAGAACGGCAATCCCCGGCAGCGGGCGACGTCCGGTTTGAACACGTATCGTTTGCCTATCAAGACAAGGAAGTGTTGCATGATATAAACATTACGCTCCCGAAAAACTCTTTGACGGCTCTTGTCGGTCCTTCGGGAAGCGGGAAAAGTACGGTGATGAAGCTTTGCGCCCGTTTCTACGACCCACAGAAAGGACGCATTCTTTTCAATGGAGTTCCGATGAACGAGATAAATCCCGAAAGCCTAATGAGCCACATCTCTATGGTGTTCCAAGATGTCTATCTGTTTCAGGACACCATACGCAACAATATCCGCTTCGGTAAAACGGATGCGACGGAAGAGGAAATTATAACCGCAGCTAAAAAAGCTTGCTGCCATGACTTCATCATGCGCTTGCCTCAAGGTTACGACACAATGGTGGGAGAAGGAGGTTGTACCCTTTCGGGCGGAGAAAAGCAACGCATATCCATAGCCCGTGCCATGCTGAAAGACGCACAAATCATCCTGCTTGATGAAGCGACCGCCTCACTTGACCCCGAAAATGAAGTGGAAGTACAGAAAGCCATAGATGCACTCATCAAAGGGCATACTGTCATTGCCATTGCGCATAGACTTAAAACCATTAAGGGGGCAGACCAAATTATCGTGTTGGATAACGGACAGATAAAGGAAAAAGGTACGCATGAAACATTGATGCAGGCCGAAGGGTTGTATGCCCAACTATGGAATATTCAGGAACAAATTTCAGGTTGGAAACTGTAAAAACGGTATAAAAATCAATAGGATGCCTGTTTTTATAGAGCAGGCATCTTTAAAATGATAGATTCTTAAATGAATTTACGGTATAAAGTGTTAGTTGGATATTTTATCTTAATTGTACTTATCGGCTTTATGGCATCAATTCTGGTACGTGAACGACATCGAATATCAGAAATTGATTTACAAAACAGCGAAGTACAGCAAGCTATACGTGATATTCACAATGTCCATCGATATATCACTCGGCTTACCATGTTGGGAGAGAGTGTCATTGATTGGAACAGAACAGACTGTAGTCATTACCGTATCCAACGTCTGTGTACAGATAGTCTGTTACAAGCATTGAAGTTCCATTGTGCAGCATATGTGTATCCAGCGCAGATAGACACTCTTCGCTCTCTACTGGCAAGCAAGGAGGAACATCTGCGGCATATCATGTCGGTATTTGAACGGCAGGAAGAAGCCGACAGTATTTTGGTGAACCACCTGCCCGAAGTGGCGAAACGTGCGACCAGTCTGCGCACCGTACAGCAGAAGAAAAAGGGCATCGCAGGTTTCTTCGGCGGCAAAAAGACCGTACAAGTACTTCCCTCAGCCAAAGAGTTGCACGAGTTTGGCGACAGCTTGATTGCCCTGCAACGGAAACAGGCGACGGAGATGGATGCCTACACCGACAGCCTTCGCATACGTAACCGGACATTGAACACCCAACTGAACCGTCTTGTCAGCGACCTTGACAGGCAGGCTCTGGGGGCGTTCATACAGAAAGAGCGGAAGATGGCGGAGGCGCAAAGCCTATCCGTCAGGCTGTTCACCGCTACCATATCGGCAGCCATCATCCTGCTGTTCCTGTCCTATCTCACCATCCATAGGGAACTGAAACGCAACGCGGACGAAAAGAAAAAGCGTGAAAAGCTTATCGGCGAATTGCAAGAGAGCAACGCCAAGAACGAGGAACTTATACGCTTGCGGCGCAACCTCATACAGAACGTAAGCCATGAACTGCGTACACCTTTGACCGCCATCAGCGGCAACGCCGAACTTTTGCTGAACGATGACAACAAGGATAGCCGAGTGCGCCATGCGGAAACAATAAAGACTTCGGCAGGGCGTATGGCATCCATGTTGAACAGCCTCTTGGAGTATTTCAGGTTAGACAGCAGGAAAGTAGCAATCCTACCCAAGCCATTCAAATTAAACCTGATAGCTGATACTCTTGAAACAGAGTTTGCGGCACAAGTCCAATCCAAACATCTGACCTTGACTGTCCGTAACCATGCGAACGAAGTGGTGAACGGTGACAAGAACCGCATTTTGAGCATAGGCGGCAACCTGCTTTCCAATGCTATTAAATTCACAGACAGCGGTATCATCACGCTGACAACCCGATACAAGGACGGTGTGTTTACGCTAACGGTGGAGGATACGGGTACAGGTATCAGCGAAAGGCAAAAGGAACGTATATTCAAACCTTTCGAGCGGTTGGGCAATGCCGCCACGCAGGACGGTTTCGGGCTGGGGCTTTCCATCGTGAAACAGCTTGTGGAACTGATGGACGGAAGCATATCGGTGGAAAGCGACAAGGGAAAAGGCAGCAGGTTCATTGTCAGCCTGCCGTTGGTAGTGGCGGAGAAAACTATCACTAATACAAGACCGTTCGTTGTGTCGAACAGTTTATCCGTATCCGACTGTTCCGTTTTGGTAATAGACAATGACACTGTAACACTCGGCATGATACGGGATATGCTTGTGCAGAACGGTGTAAACTGTGATACTTGCTTTACGGCAGGAGAATTAACAGACAAAATGCGCGGCAAGGATTATGACCTGTTGATAACCGATTTGAAGATGCCTGACATGAACGGTTACGAAGTACTGGAATTGCTGCGCGCGTCCGATGTCGGAAACTCACGCACGATTCCCGTTGTAGCGGCAACGGCAGCAGGCTTCATCACGGAGGAAGAACTGAAGTCGGCAGGTTTCACCGCCATGCTCGGTAAACCGTTTTCCATCGCTGAACTGCTGAACGTGGTAAGCCAATATGCCAATAAAGAGCATAAACAACTGCCCGACTTTTCGGCTTTGCTCGCCTTTGGCGATAGGCTGCACACATTGGAACGGCTGATAATGGAAACGAAAAAAGAAATGGATGAAGTACGCAAGGCAGCGGAAGCAAAGGACAAGGAAGTGTTGGACGGCTGGATACATCACCTTAGAAGCTCGTGGATGCTGATGAAAGCCGAACAACCGTTGACGATACTATACAAAGCAATCCATAATGAAAACATATCGGAAAGCAAGGTAAATGCAGCCGTTGATGCGGTATTGGCGCAAGGCAAACTGATTGTGGACTTGGCAAGAAAGGAGATGGAACGATGGGAAAAATAATCGTCGTGGAGGACAACCTCACTTTCTCCGGCTATGTATACAGGCTGTTGGAAAGCAAAGGCTTCCAGACCGTCTGTGCGTCCACTTGCAACGGGGCACGCAAGCTGTTCACCAAGATGTGTGAGAGCGACATCGTGCTCGCCGACCTGCGCCTGAACGATGGTGACGGCATCTTGCTGTTGGATGAACTTCGCAAACAAGGGAAACGCAATCCCTACATCATCATGACGGACTATGACGAAGTGCCAACCGCCGTCCGGTCGATGAAGTCGGGTGCGGAGGATTATATCCCTAAAAAATTGTTGGAAATGAGCCTGCCTCCACTTCTGAAAACCTTACGTGAAAGGATGGAACGGTACGAAACGCCCATCCACGAGCGGCAGAGTGCGGCTTTCCGTGAAATAGACCACAAGATAAGATTGGTCGCACCAACCAACATGAGCGTGTTGGTGCTGGGCGAGAACGGAACGGGAAAGGAGCACATTGCCGAGAAAATACATACAATGAGCAAACGGGCAGGCAAGCCTTTTGTCGCTGTAGACTGCGGCTTACTATCGAAAGAGCTTGCCGCGTCCGCACTGTTCGGACATGAGAAAGGAGCGTTTACAGGTGCGGATGCCAAACAGAAAGGTTATTGGGAGGAAGCCGACGGCGGTACGCTGTTCCTTGACGAGATAGGCAACCTGCCAGCCGAAGTACAACAGATGATGCTGCGTGCATTGGAAACCAAACGGTATAGACCCATAGGCGGCAACAAGGAAAAAGCAGCAGACGTGCGCATCATAGCCGCCACCAACGAGGATATGCAGTCAGCAGTAGCCGAAAAGCGTTTCCGTCAGGACTTGTTTCATCGGATTAAGGAATACACGTTGCACATACCGCCGTTGCGTGAGTGCCGTGAGGACATCATGCCGCTTGCGGAGTTCTTCCTAAACCTCGCCAACAAGGAGTTCGGCAAACAGGTGAAAGGCTTTGATACGGAGGCAAGAAAGCGGATGCTTGTTCATACGTGGAGCGGCAATGTGAGAGAACTGAAAGGAACGGTACGCTCGGCGGTGCTGTTCACCGAAGGGGATATGATAACGGCTGACAAACTGGAGTTTGAAGAAACGCCGTTACCGGGTGAAGCATCATTGTCCTTGAAAAGTGAAGAAGCGGAAAAGAAACAGATACTCCGTGCTTTGGAGCAAGCGAATGGCAACCGCTCTTTGGCTGCCGAACAGCTCGGTATCGGGCGCACCACGTTATACGGCAAGATGAAACAATACGGCATCAAGTACAAGGAATAAGACACGATTACCGCAGGTCAGAAACAGGTTGCCCGACTTCGGAGGAGCTACCAAGCGGCAAGGCTTTCGGGGAGTAACCCGAAAGGTTTTGAGTAACTCAAAACATACCTTGCTGCTGCCACTTTTCGGCAGTAACCGAAAAGCCTTCGGGTAACTCGAAGGACACCTTGCTGTGCTTTTGGGAGCACAAGAAATCCGTCAATAAACGGATTTGAACAAGTGTTGTTATTTCGGCTTTCAAAGCATCGTTTCCCGATGCCCAAGCTGCCCAAAAGAAGAAAGGGAATAGGGCGGTTTGCAAGCCTGCACCTTATTGAGATTACAGGGAACAAAGCCGGATTTTCATCCTTCTGAGAAACAGACAATAGTGCCAATTCGGATGTCAATATGTGCCAATCACAGCCAAAACAGACATTAGACCAATAAGGAAATGCTATTTTGGGCAAATACATCCTCGCTTGTTTACAAATTCAGCAAACCAATGGTTTGCTAAAACAATGAAGAACAGAACCCGACAACCAAGAAAGTAATTCAATGCAGATAGGAAGCAACATAGTTTCAATGATATGCTGGTTTGCTGTCGTGCTGTTGTGCTGGTTTACAACAGCGAAACTTCAAATAAAGGTATCAGCAATGGATTGTGGCTTTAGAGAGGTGGAGTTTGGATGATATAAATCGGTGGTACAATACATCCGTCTATCAACGTAGTAATGAAGCAACAAAAGAATGGTGCAATAAACAAAAGCATATAGGCATACGCACGCTGGCCTGCAAGCCTGCCCGCGCTTCAACCTGCCTGCCGTCCTGCTTGCCTGCCGACCGGTCTGCCGGCGTGCCTGCCTGTCGGCACACAGACAGGCAAACCTACCAACAGGCTATTCGCAAATGGGCAGGCTCAAATATAATGTGGAAACGGTATGGAATTAAAAGCAGGACAGTGCTACTGATTTTCATCACCAAGATGTACAATAATGATAAGATGTTTGATTTTCCCTATTTTTCAGAGGAATAACTTTGGCAATAAGGAAGAAAAACACTACTTTTGCAAATGAGAAAAGCGTTCTTTTGATTGATGTAGAACATTGCAGAATAGAGAAGCTCGCTGGTTACTAAGTCGTTACCTGTCAAGCTGACATCCTTTGTAAGTTTCTTGTTTTCAATAAGTAAGAAGAATTGATATGTCTTCTCAGGTGGAATGTGAGGTTCTTTTTAATCCCGCACACATCGGCAATCTCTTTCAGGTAGGCATTCAGCTTTTGGTTGCTGATTATAGGTAATATCTTTCCGTCCGGCAGCTTGCCTTTGTATTTCTTCAATATCATTTTGGGAATATCCAACAGAGGAACATTCACGTCCGTATTAGTCTTTTGCCGCTTCGTCATTATCCACAGATTGCCGTCAAATGACTTTCGGATATTTTCTTGCCGCAGGTTGGCGACATCACTATAAGCCAGACCGCAGAAACAGGAAAAGATAAACAAGTCCCTGACATGTTCCAAACGCTCGGAAGCCATTTTCTTTTTAAGAATGATTTTTAGTCTTCCGTCAAATAACCCCTGTCCACCTTTTCCAGTCGGATTTTATAGCTGGCGAACGGGTCTTTGTCTAGTATGCCATTGTTTCGGGCTATGATGATGATGCGCTTGAAAAACTGCATGAACTTGGCGGTAGTGTTGGTATAACCGTCCGCGATAGCGTCTTGTAATCTGCCTATAGTAATTCTAACTTT
>OGKY01000434.1_pt1 | contig 20015 bp, 18 predicted proteins | sample 1572731 | NCBI WGS metagenome assembly OGKY01 (sample SAMEA2581924, study PRJEB24529) | metagenome | biome: Human gut stool | place: China | collected 2011
ACCCTTGAGGACCCGAACCTTCAGCCCCTTCTCCCCCAGCTGGTCATTCCAGCGGCGCACCCGGGCAGCCAGGTCGGCGCAGTCCCGGGTCTCATAGCGGAACAGCCCGGCAGGCTTCAGCCCTGCCAGCACAGGTGCGCACTGTTCGATCATCACGGTCTCAAAATTACGCTCCATGGCTGCTTTCCCTCCGCTTTTATCCATTTGAGGAACAGCGTTCCCCGCTGCACCGCATTCTATGCAGGTGCAACAGTTAGATATTTCTAACCTCAAACTCTAAAAGAATGCGGCACAGACCATTTGTCTGCTGACCGCTTTGTGGTTAGTTATTTCTAACGCGACATTATCTTACCACAGCTCTGGGGTGGTGTCAAGGGGTTTTGACAAGTTTTCTGCATCAAACTTTTTGCGCGTGTTGCGGCGTGTCGAAATTCATGGTATAGTAAAATCGCCACCTCGGCTAAGGTGACGTTTTTTCAATTGAAAACTTCACATTGAAAGAGGCCAACCGCTTGTTGCAGTGCCTTTTTCTTTTGCAGAATAGTCATTTTTTAACGATTTGTCAAGGATGTGTTCCCTATGCTTTCAACCACCCTTTCCCCTCTCGTAGAAAAACTCTCTACTTTGCTCTCTGCCCATCCTGCCGCCCCGGTGCTGGTGGCGCTGGACGGCCGGTGCGGCAACGGCAAAACCACGCTGGCGGCACAGCTGGCCCGGCAGTTCCCCCAGAGCATCACGGTGCATACCGATGACTTCTATCTTCCCCCAGCCAGCCGTGTGGCAAACTGGGAGCAGATACCCTGCGCCAACATGGACTTGGAGCGTCTGCGTGCCCAGGTGCTCACCCCCGCCCGGGCCGGGCAGGCAATCCCCTACCGTGCCTACTCCTGCCGGGCGGGTGCCTACCTGCCGGAACAATGCTTTGCGCCCCAGCCGCTGGTCATCGTGGAGGGAAGCTACAGCCATCATCCCAGCCTTGCACCCTATTATGATATAAGAATATTCGTCACCTGCTCTCCCGATGAGCAGGCCCGGCGGCTCCGCAAACGGGAGGGGAAGCGGTATTCGAATTTTGTGGAGCGGTGGATCCCGCTGGAAGAGGGGTATTTCGCAAAATTCCAGATCGAGCAGACCGTTGACTTTATCCTTGATACGACCTGTTAACTTTTTGCAAATTCCAGCGCTCTGCCCCTGCAAACCTGCTGCAAAATATGTTATAGTTAGGATGGAACAATCATTTTTTCAAGGCAAGGAGCAGCATATGGAACATTTTGTGCAGTTTGAGGATGTTTCCAAATATTATCAGACCGGCAGTGTCCGCATTGCGGCGGCCGATCACCTGAATTTTTATGTAGACAAGGGCGAGTTTTGCATCATTGTGGGTCCCTCGGGTGCAGGCAAGACCACCCTGCTGAACATTCTGGGCGGCATGGACACCTGCGACGAAGGCCATGTCTGGCTGGATGGGCAGGATGTGAGCCATTTTTCCGAAAAAGAGCTCACCACCTACCGCCGGTATGATGTCGGCTTCGTGTTCCAGTTCTACAATCTGGTGCAGAATCTGACTGCACTGGAAAATGTGGAGCTGGCCAGCGAGATCTGCCGTGATCCGCTGGACCCCGCCGCCACGCTGGAAAGTGTGGGTCTGGGCGAGCGGCTCAACAACTTCCCTGCCCAGCTTTCGGGCGGCGAGCAGCAGCGCGTTTCCATTGCCCGGGCGCTGGCCAAGAACCCCAAGCTCCTGCTCTGCGATGAGCCCACCGGTGCGCTGGACTACAAGACCGGCAAGCAGGTGCTAGCCCTGCTCCAGCGCACCTGCCGCGAAACAGGGCGCACCGTCATCGTCATTACCCACAACACAGCCCTGACGGCCATGGCGGACCGGATCATCCAGGTCAAGAGCGGACAGATCCTGTCCAACAAGGTCAACGAGCACCCGGTGCCGGTGGAACAGATCGAGTGGTGACCGCTATGCAGAAAAGCTATCGTAAAAATATCCGGCGTGACTTCCGGAGCAACCTGAACCGGTTCCTTTCCCTGTTCGGCATCGTGGCGCTGGGCGTGATGATGCTGACAGGTCTGGTCAGCTTTGCCCCCAGTATGCGCACCGCCGGGCAGAAGTACTATGTCCAGCAAAATGTGTTCGACCTGCGGGTGCTCTCCACGCTGGGCCTTTCGGACTCAGATCTCTCCGCCATTGCCGCCACGGAGGGCGTAAGCGCCGTGATGCCCGTGAAGTATCTGGACACTGAGGGCCGCTGGTCAAGCTCTACCGACGGAGCCGTGCTGCGGGTGCAGCAGCTTCCCGCCGACCCGGCTGCGGATACCGAGGCCAATATGAACCGCCTGACCCTGCTGGAGGGCCGGATGCCCGAAACCGCCAACGAGTGTGTGGTACAGGTGCTGGGCCACGCTGACCCCATCCCGCTGGGCACCGTGGTCACCCTGCCCAAGGACACCGAAAACATCCGCCGCACCGAATATACCGTGGTGGGCCAGGTGCAGGACCCTCAATATTTTTCTGCCAATCAGGAGACCAGCACCGTCGGTGATGGCATCCTGGATGCTCTTGTGTTCGTGCAGGACGGTGAATTGACCGCAGATTATTATACCGTCTGTTATCTCAAAGTAGCAGATGCCGCACAGTATGATAATTACAGCGATGAATACCAGACCGCTGTGGATACTGTGGCTGACCGGCTGGATGCCATCAGCAAGGAGCACTGTGTGGCCCGCCGGGCCCAGCTTATCGAGGATGCCACCACCCAGCTGGACGATGCCAGGCAGACTTACAGTGAGCAGAAGGCAGAGGCCGAACGGCAGTTTGCCGAAGCGGAACAGAAACTGGACGATGCCCAGAAGCAGCTGGATGCCGCCAAGGCACAGCTGGACGCAGGCGAAGCCGAGCTTGCCGCCCAGAAGGCGGCCCTGCCCGATACCATGCAGAGCGGTGCCGCCACGCTGGTGAGCAGCGAAGAGCAGGTATTGGAATTTGAGGATCAGCTTCAGCAGATCCAGCTGCTGGTCAACCTGAAACAGGTGGCTGACCCCCTGCTGGACTATGCCGAGACCGCCCTGAACAATGCCCAAAAGGCGCTGGACGAGGCCGAGCCCGAGGACGAGGAATACACCGAGCTGCGGGACGCGCTTGCCAAGGCACAGGCCGCCTACGATAACATCAAGGGCCAGCTGGACGGTTATCAGGCCCAGCTGGATGCCGGCAAGCAGCAGATGTACGCCAAAAGGCTCATCTCCTCGCCCAACCTCTCCAACACGGACCTTGTCACCGAGGCCAAAGCCGCCCTGCGCAAAATGAAGGTACAGCTGCTGCAGGGCCAGCTCCAGCTGAGCACCGGTACTGCCACAGCCTACACCCAGTTTGAGGCCGCCCGCGCCCAGCTGGACGAGGGCTGGGCACAGTACCAGTCCGGTCAGGAACAGCTAAACGCTTCCCGCACCGAATACGAGACCCAGAAGGCCGATGCGGAGCAGAAGCTCGCCGAAGGCCAGCAGCAGATCAACGATGCGGAAGAGAAGATCGCGGACATCCAGAACGGCGAGTGGTATGTGCTGGACCGCGGCAGCACCCTGAGCCTTGTCACACTGGAACAGTACGCTGACCGGATGGCTGCCATTGCCCGGGTGTTCCCGGTGTTCTTCTTCCTGGTGGCGGCGCTGGTGGCTTCCACCACCATGACCCGCATGGTGGACGAGAACCGCCTGCAGATGGGCACCCTCAAGGCGCTGGGATACTCCAACGTCAGTATCGCAGGCAAGTACTTACTGTACGGCATTGCCGCCAGCGTTCTGGGCAGCATCGTGGGCATTGCCGTGGGCTTTGTGGTGTTCCCCACCATCTTCTGGTACGCCTACCGCACCATGATGTTCTCCATCCCCACCTTTACGCTGCACTTCTACCCGGGCCTGGCATTGGGCAGCATGGCCCTCAGCGCGGCGGTCATCGGCCTTGCCACTCTGCAGGCCTGCCGCGCCAGCCTCAAGGAAAAATCCGCCGCCCTGCTGCTGCCCCGTGCGCCTGCAGCGGGCAAGCGCATCCTCCTTGAATATCTCACCCCGCTGTGGAAGCGGATGAGCTTCTCCCAGAAAACCACCGCCCGCAACCTGTTCCGCTATAAAAAGCGCTTCTTTATGACAGTTCTGGGCGTGGCGGGCTGCACAGCCCTGCTCCTCATCGGCTTCGGCATCCAGGATTCCCTGCTGCCCATGTTGACCAAGCAGACCACCGAGCTGACCCACGCCGACCTGACCATCTCCCTGAGCGACGAAAAGGCGCTGACCATGGAGAACGGTCTGGCCGATCTGCTGGATTCCAGCAGCGGGATCACCAGCTGGGGCCGCTATTACACCAAGAGCGTCACCCTTTACAACGCTGAGGGTGAAAAAGAGACCGTCAGCCTGGTTGCCGCTGCAGACGAAAGCCAGATGACCGAATACTTCACCTTCCGCACCCGGCAGGGCCACAAGGCCATTGCCTTTGACGATTCCAGCGTCATCCTGACCGAAAAGACCGCCGAAAAGCTGGGGCTTTCCGTGGGCGACAGCTTTGAGGTGGAGACCACCGACGGCGGCGCAGGTCCCTGACCCTGACCGGCATCACCGAAAACTATGTCTTTACCCGGCTGTACCTCTCGCAGGCGCAGCTCAAAACGCTGAACGGCGGTGCTCTGCCCGCCTGGAACGCCGTTTACGGTCAGACCGACTGCCCCACCGATGCAGCCCGCGCCTCCCTCTCCTCCGCCATTCTGGCCTGCAACTATGTCAGCTCCGTCTCCTTCATCGAGGACACCACCCAGATGTTCGATGGCCTGATCGGCTGCCTGAACTATGTGGTCATGCTGGTCATCGTCTGCGCTGCCGCATTGGCCGCCGTGGTGCTCTACAACCTCATCAGCGTCAACCTGGGCGAGCGCAAAAAGGAGCTTGCCACCATCAAAGTTCTGGGCTTCTATGACAAGGAGGTCTACCGCTACATCTTCCGGGAGATCGACCTGCTCTCTCTCATCGGCTCCCTGGTGGGTCTGGTGGTGGGCATTCCCCTGCACCAGTTCATCATCCGCACTGTGGAAATGGACCAGATGATGTTCATCCGTTCCATCGCCCCCCGCAGCTTTGTGTTCAGCGTGGCGCTCACCATGCTCTTCAACTTTGCCGTCTGCCTGCTCATGCGCCGCCATGTCCGCCAGATCAGCATGGTGGAAAGCATGAAAGCGCCGGAATAATTCCCTTACAGACAGAACAACGCCCGCCGGGTGTGGTGCTTCTCGTACCGCCCGGCGGGCGTATTGTTTTGCATTCTATCCAGCTGCAGTCTCAGCCGCCCAGATAAGCGTTGCGGACGCGCTCATTGGTCAGCAGCTCTGCACCTGTGCCATCCATGACCACATGGCCTGTCTCAAGGACATAGGCGCGGTCGGCCACGGAAAGGGCCATCTGTGCGTTCTGCTCCACCAGCAGGATGGTCATGCCTGCCTTGTGGATATCACGGATGATATCAAAGATCTCCTGCACCAGCAGCGGGGAAAGGCCCATGGAGGGCTCGTCCAGCATCAGCATGGAGGCGTTGCTCATCAGGGCACGGCCCATAGCCAGCATCTGCTGCTCGCCGCCGGACATGGTGCCCGCCAGCTGCCTGCGGCGCTCCTTCAGGCGGGGGAAGAGAGTGAACACCTTCTTCTTGTTGGCCGCAATGGTGGAAGCGGGCTGGGTATAAGCGCCCATGTCCAGATTCTCCTCCACTGTCATGTGCAGGAAGACATGACGGCCTTCCGGCACCTGTGCCAGACCGGCCTCCACAATCTTATGGGCGCGCACGCCCTTGATGCTCTTGCCCTTGTACAGGATATCGCCCGTTTTGGGGTGGAGCAGGCCGGAGATGGTTTTCAGGGTGGTGGACTTACCGGCACCGTTGGCACCGATGAGGGTGACGATCTCGCCCTCGTTCACCTCAAACGAAACATCCTTGACAGCGTGGATGTTACCGTAATAAACGTTGATGTTATCAACTTTCAGCATCGTTTCTGCCATCGGTTCAGCCCTCCTTCTTGCCCAGGTAGGCTTCGATGACCTGGGGATTGTTGCGGATCTCATCCGGGGTGCCCTTGGCGATGATGCGGCCAAAGTTCAGCACCGCGATGCCCTCGCAGATGCCCATGACCAGGCTCATGTCATGCTCGATCAGCAGCACAGCGATGTTGAACTCATCGCGGATGCGGCGGATGGTCTCGGTCAGCTCAGCGGTTTCCGAGGGGTTCATACCGGCGGCAGGCTCATCCAGCAGCAAAAGCTTCGGGCTTGTGGCCAGCGCACGCATGATCTCCAAACGGCGCTGTGCGCCATAGGGCAGGCTGCCGGCCTGCGTATAGGCCATATCTGCCATGTGGAAGATGTCCAGCAGCTCAAAGGCACGCTCGGTGCAGTGCTTTTCCTCTTTCCAGTAGTTGGGCAGGCGGATCAGCGAAGAGGCAAGGTCGTACTTCATGGACTCATGCAGGCCGACCTTGATGTTGTCGATGACGCTCATCTCCTTGAACAGACGGATGTTCTGGAAGGTGCGGGCCACGCCCATCCGGTTGACCTGATAGGTCTTTTTGCCGGCGGTGGGCATCCCATCGATGAGGATGGAGCCGCGGGTGGGCTGGTAGACGTTGGTCAGCAGGTTGAACACCGTGGTCTTACCGGCACCGTTGGGGCCGATCAGTCCGGTGATCTCGTTGCGGCCGATCATCAGGTTGAAGCCATCCACGGCGGTCAGGCCGCCGAAGTCGATGCCCAGTTCACGGACGTCGAGGATGGGCTTTTTATCCTTGTCGCGGTCAGTCAAGAAGCCGCCGGAAGGGACGCTGTGTAACTTCGTCTGGAACTCACTCATGGTCTGCGCCCTCCTTGTCAGCATTCTTCTTGTGGAACAGCTCGCCGTTCATGACCTTTTCCACGATGCGGCTCATGGAGAAATCGTAGCTGCCCAGCAGTCCGCCCGGGCGGAAGATCATCATCAGGATCAGCACCAGCGAGTAGATGACCATGCGGTAGCTGTCGAAGCTGCGGGTAGCCTCGGGCAGGATGGTCAGGACGGTAGCGGAGAGGATGGAACCCAGCATGGAGCCCATGCCGCCCAGAACCACCATGACCAGGATCTCAATGGACTTCATAAAGCCGAAGGTGGAGGGGTTCAGCACGCCGATGTAGCAGGCATACAGGCCGCCTGCCAGACCCGCAAAGGCAGCGGAGAAGGCAAAGGCCATGACCTTGTAGTAGGTGGTCTGGATGCCGCAGCTCTCGGCGGCGATCTCATTGTCGCGGATGGCGAGGACGGCACGGCCGTGGCGGCTCTTCATCATGGCGTGGATCAAAAAGCAGGTGATGACCACGCAGAGGAACACGTTGGTGAAGTTGGAGTACTTGGGGATGTTCTTCAGGCCCTTGGAGCCATAGAACAGCTTGAAGCCCAGCACATCGTCGATGTTGTTCAGGGTGATGCGGATGATCTCACCAAAGCCCAGCGTCAGGATGGCCAGATAGTCGCCGGTCAGGCGCAGGGCCGGGATGCCGATGAGCACACCGAACAGACCAGCCACGATGCAGGCCAGCACCAGACCGATGGCAAAGGAGACACCGTCCGGCAGCGGGCAGAACTTGGTGAACAGGGCGCAGGTGTAGGCACCCACAGCCATGAAACCGGCATGACCCAGCGGCAGCTGCCCCAGATAGCCGGTGGCAACGTTCAGGGAGACCGCCAGGATGATATTGATGCCCACCGTCATCAGCACCTTGTTCTGGTAGGTGGACAGGATATTCCGGGTCAGGTAGGAAAGCGCTACGAACAGCAGCGCCACCAGCACGGCGTTCATCAGATAGCGCACGGGCATTTTGATCGTTTTACGGTTCTTATTCATCTTCCTGCCCTCCTTACACCTTTTCCTGCACCTTGCGGCCGAGGAAGCCGGTGGGCTTGAACAGCAGCACGATGATCAGGATGGCAAACGTGACGGCATCCTTCCAGGCGGAAAGGCCGATGGCGGAGACGAAGCATTCGCACAGGCCGATGGCAATGCCGCCGATCATTGCGCCCGGGATGGAGCCGATGCCGCCCAGAACGGCAGCAACAAAGGCTTTCAGGCCCAGCATGGAGCCCATGGTGGGGGTGGCCTGCGGGTAGGAGCAGCAGTACAGCACCGAGCCGATACCGGCCAGCGCGGAGCCCACCGCAAAGGTAAAGGAGATGGTGCTGTTGACATTGATGCCCATCAGGCGGGCAGCGTCCATATCCTCAGAGACAGCGCGCATGGCCTTGCCCAGCTTGGTCTTCTGCACCAGAAAGGTCAGCACCAGCATGGACAGCACAGTGACCACCAGTGTGATCACGGAGGTCAGGCCCAGGGGCACACTGCCGATCATAAAGGTCTTGTTGCCGTAGTAGGAAGGGATGACCTTTGCGCCGGAACCCATCACCAGCTCAGCGGTGTACTCCAGGAAGAAGGAGACACCAATGGCCGTGATCAGCAGGGAGATGCGGGGCGCGTTGCGCAGCGGGGTGTAGGCGACTTTTTCGATCACCACGCCCAGCAGGGTGCAGGTAATAATGGTGGCGCACACGGCCGTCACCGGGCCAAGGCCCAGCTGGTTCATAACGAACCAGGACATGTATGCACCCACCATGATGACATCGCCGTGGGCAAAGTTCAGCAGCAGGATGATGCCGTACACCATGCTGTAGCCCAGTGCGATCAGTGCATAGATGCTGCCAAGGGACAGGCCATTGATCAGCTGGCTGAAAAACACTGTCATGGATGGATACTTCCTTTCTTTCCGGCGCTGTTGCACGCCTTATGTGGGGATACACTTTTTTACCAAAAAAGCGGAGAGCACCGGGGCAATACTGTTCCGGCGTTCTCCGCAGTCGGGTCAATTTACGATCATTCGGATCTCAGCGGCGCTTCCATCACCGGTCGATGGAAGAAAGCTGGGATCAGAACATTTCCTTCAGCACCGGCTTGCCGTCCACATAGGTCAGGATCGCAGTCTTCTTGACGGGATCGTGGTGCTCATCAAAGGTAAAGGTGCCGGTGATGCCCTCGATGGTGCCGGAGGCAATGGCATCGTTGACAGCCTGCTTGTACTCATCGGTACCGGCCTCCAGGCCGGCATCCTCAGCAGCCTGCACACCGTAAACCACGGTCTTGGCGGCATCGTAGCCCAGAGGAGCAAAGCCGTTGGGGTAATCCTCGCCGTACTCTGCCTTGTAGGCATCCTCAAACTCGGGGCTGGAGCCCTTTGCGTAGTTTGCGCAGAAGTAGCTGTCCTTCAGCTGGTCGGCAGTGGCATAGCCCTCCAGGCCATCCCAGCCGTCGCCGCCCAGGAAGGGAACATTCAGGCCGACGCTCTCAGCCTGAGACAGGATCTGGCCCACCTCCTCGTAGTAGTTGGGGCAGAACACGGTCTCGGGGCCCTTGCCCATGATGCTGGTCAGCTGGGTCTTGAAGTCCACGTCGCCATCGGAGTAACTCTCCTGATCGACAATGGTGCCGCCCAGGCTCTCGAACTCGTTGACAAAGTTCTCAGCCAGACCCTCGTTGTAGTCAGCGCCCTTTTTGAAGATGACGGCTGCCTTGGTGTAGCCCAGCTTCTGGTAAGCATAATCGGCCATCTTGATGCCCTGGAACGGGTCGGTGAAGGTGGCACGGAAGACATTCTCGTTCACGGTGTCGGTCTCGGCATCGTAGGTAACGGCCTCAGCGGTAGCGGAAGCAGTGACCATGGGCATGTTGTAATCTGCGCTCTCGGCAGCAACTGCCAGAGTGGGGGTGGTGGTGACATCGCCCACCAGAGCGGTGATGCCCTCGTCCACCATCTTGGTGAAGCAGTTGACAGCCTGCGTAGCATCGCCCTGCTCATCCTCGGTCAGGATCTCGATCTGCTTGCCATTGATGCCGCCGTTGGCGTTGACCTGCTTCAGGTACAGGGCAGCGCCGTTGACAACGGCCTGGCCGTAAACGGAAACGTTGCCGGTCAGGGGGCCCATCACACCGATCTTGATGGTGTCACCGGAAGCAGCGGCAGAGCCTGCAGCGGATGCGGCAGTGCTGGAGGAGGAGCCGCCGCAGGCGGTCAGGACACCGGCAGCAGCCACGACACCGGCAGCGGTCAGAAAGTTGCGGCGAGAGATCATCTTTTTCATAATACAATATCCTCCTGTTGGAAGTTTTCCGTGTGATAGATGCACAAAGCAGGGCGCTTCCTTCAAAGCCGCCCTGCTTTGTGCGTGTATTCATTATAGTCTCGCCGGGCGGGTTGTGCAATTCACAAACCGTCCATACTTTTCCGGGCATTTTCCGGCATTTTATGTGAAAGCCACCAAAAAAACCGTGTCATTTTTGGTTATTTTTTCATTTTGTTCACTTTGTTTCATCGTGACATGAAGAGCTTTCACCCATGTCAAAAAGGTTACAGCGTCGTTTTTTCTTCTGCCTGCCGGTAAATAGAGGTACGATAAAACACCATGGAGAGCACGGTGCCCACAAACCAACCCACAGGCCAGGACAGCCAGATGCCGTTCACGCCCAGCCAACTGGAAAACAGGATGGCCAGCACCACGCGCAGGAACAGGTCGGAAAGGGTGGTTGCCATAAAGCGGCCCATCATGCCGCAGCCGCGCATCAGACCGTCCGAAGTCAGCTTGAAGGCCAGCAGCAGGTAGAAAGGTGCGATCGTCTGCAGGAAGGTCAGGCCGGTGTTGATGGCCTCGCCCGTGGGGCTGTTCATAAAGAGCATGAGCAGCTGGCGGCCTGCCAGCAGGTACAGGGCCGTGAAGCAGAGACAGATGCTGCCCAGCAGCCTGACACCGGCCCCGAAGCCCGCCCTGACGCGCTCATTCTTCCCTGCGCCCAGATTCTGGGAGGCGTAGTTGGAAATGCCGCTGCCCAGCGTGGTCAGGGAGGAGATGAGCACATTGTTCAGCTTGGTGGCCGCGGCAAAGCCCGCGATCACGCTGGCACCGAAGGAGTTGACCACACTCTGGATGATGATATTGCCCACTGAGACAAAGCTCTGCTGCAAAATGCTGGGGATGGCCACCACTGCGATCTGGCCCAGCATCTTCCAGGAGAACCAGACCCGCTCCCCCTCACTCGGGACAGCACGCACCCGCCGGGCCACCACCCACAGGGAGAGCACGCAGCTCACCCCCTGGCACAGAAAGGTCGCCCAGGCCACACCGGCAACCCCCATATCAAAGGCAGCCACGAACAGCACATCCACCGCGATGTTTGCGGTAGAGGAACCCGCCAGAAACAGGAACGGGGTGCGGCTGTCGCCCAGCGCCGTAAAAACGCCCGTTGCCACATTGTAAAGGAACAGGAAGGGCAGGCCCAGGGTGTAGATGTCCAGATACTCTGCCGAGTCGGCCATCAGCTCCGCCGGGGTGCGGATGAGCACCAGCAGGCTCCGGCAGCCCAGCAGGCCCACCGCCATCAGGGCACCGCAAAGCACCACCGTGCCGATGAGCGCCGTGGAGACGGCGGTTTTCATGGTGTTGTAGTCCTTTGCGCCGAAGTATCGGGAAACGATGACAGAGCCGCCGATGTTGCAGCCGAATGAGAACGCCAGAAAGATCAGGGTGATCTCGTAGCTGTTGCCCACAGCGGCCAGGGCGTTTTCACCGATCAGCTTGCCCGCCACAAGGCTGTCGGCAATGTTGTAGAGCTGCTGGAACAGGATGCTGCCGAACATGGGCAGGCAGAACTGCCACAGCACCTTGGACGGGGAGCTCACGGTCAGGTCTTTGTTCATGTAAAAAAAATCCTCCTCAATCTTTGGTTCTCTCTTGTCCATCTATCATTTTACCGTCCCCTCTTCGGAATGTAAACCTACAAATCTGCACACCGCTCCTTTTCCCGCTTTCTGCCGGATATGTACCCGCCCCGGCGGGCATCCTATCAATGTTTACAGCGGCAAACATCCGCAGACCCTCTTGCGCAAGGGTGCAGGACGTGGTAGGATAAAGGCAGTTAGTTAGTTTTGACTATCTATATAATATCTCATCGAAAATCGGGAGGTTACTGTGATGAACTATCTGGAAATTGAATCTGTGATCGGCCGCGAGATCCTGGACTCCCGCGGAAATCCCACCGTTGAGGCCGAGATCACTCTGGCCGACGGCACGGTTGCCCGCGGCTGTGCCCCCTCCGGCGCTTCCACCGGCGAGTTCGAGGCTCTGGAGCTGCGCGACGGCGACAAGGGCCGCTATCTGGGCAAGGGCGTGACCAAGGCTGTGGAGAACATCAACACCGTCATCGCCGACGCGGTGGTGGGCATGGATGCCTCCGACATCTACGCCATCGACAAGGCTATGATCGACGCTGACGGCACCAAGGACAAGTCCAAGCTGGGTGCAAACGCCATTCTGGCTGTTTCCATCGCTGCCTGCCGCGCTGCTGCCACTTCGCTGGACATGCCCCTCTACCGCTTCCTCGGCGGTGTGAACGGCAACCGCCTGCCCGTGCCCATGATGAACATCCTGAACGGCGGCGCACACGCCGCCAACACCGTGGACACGCAGGAGTTTATGATCATGCCCGTGGGTGCGCCCAGCTTCAAGGAAGCCCTGCGCTGGTGCGCCGAGGTGTTCCACGCTCTGGCTTCCATCCTGAAGGCCAGGGGCCTGGCCACCTCCGTGGGCGACGAGGGCGGCTTTGCCCCCAACCTGTCCAGCGACGAGGAGACCATCGAGACCATTCTGGCCGCCATCGAGAAGGCCGGTTATCAGCCCGGCAGGGACTTCATGCTGGCCATGGATGCCGCTTCCTCCGAGTGGAAGAGCCCCAAGGGCAAGGGCTTTTACAAGCTGCCCAAGGCCGGCACCGAGTACACTTCCAGCGAGCTGATCGCACACTGGAAGAGCCTGGTGGAGAAGTATCCCATCATCTCCATTGAAGATGGCTTGGATGAAGAGGACTGGGAAGGCTGGCAGGAGATGACCCGGGAACTGGGCGGCAAGGTCCAGCTGGTGGGCGACGACCTGTTCGTTACCAATACCGAGCGTCTGGCCAAGGGCATCCAGCTGGGTGCAGGCAACGCCATCCTGATCAAGCTGAACCAGATCGGTTCTGTTTCCGAGACGCTGGAGGCCATCAAGATGGCCCACAAGGCCGGCTACACCGCCATCAGCTCTCACCGCTCCGGCGAGACCGAGGACACCACCATTGCTGATCTGGCCGTTGCCCTGAACACCTGCCAGATCAAGACCGGTGCCCCCAGCCGCACCGAGCGCGTTGCCAAGTACAACCAGCTGCTCCGCATTGAAGAAGATCTGGGTGCAAGCGCCGTTTACCCCGGCATGGCCGCCTTCAACGTAAAGCGCTGAATCTGACATCCTCAAACCATTTTCTTACCTGTTTCCGCAAAAGAGGGTCGCTGCACATTGCTCCGTGCAGCGGCCCTCTTTCTGTTTTGATGGCTCACCCTCTCAGTCTCGCTGACGCTCGCCAGCTCCCCCAAAGGGGGAGCCAAGGGCAATCCCAGATATTGCAGCATCTGTCCTCTGTGATGTCTTGCCTCTCCCTTCGGGAGAGGTGGCATTGCGCAAGCAATGACGGAGAGGGTGAGGATGCTTTCCTTTTCAATTCACTCTCAGCTGCCGTTTGGCTGTCTGCAGCGCCCTGCGCAGGGGGCGGTAGAGCAGCAGCATGATGACAAAATTTCCCACGCCGTGCATGGCATCGTAGGAAAGGCCGCTGAGCCACCAGCTCAGGGCAAAGGCCGGAGTTTTGGCCACCAGATACACCGCTGCGCACAGGCCGCCGAAACACAGGCCGTAGATGCCGCTGAACACCGCCCAGCCAAGGGCATTGTCCATCCGGCGCATTAGCCATGCCAACAGGGCCAGCAGATACCAGACATACAGGTACATGGCCCACCACAGCCCAAAGCCGTACAGCACACCCTGCAGCAGGATGAACACCGTAACAGCCCCCGGCGTTTCCCGGGGCAGCTCCAGCGCAAACAGGATGACAAGCAGCGTCACCGGTTCAATGTTGGGCAGGCCGCTCATGGCCTGCTTGCTCACCACCAGCAGCGCACCCATCAGGCCGCTGAGCACCAGCCGCAGCACCCGGATGTGCACAGGCTCCTTACTTCGTGTAGACAAAGGCATAGCTGTCGCCATCGTGCAGCGCAATGTCTGCCACGCCCACGGTGGTCATCTCGCCGGTGGCATCGTTCAGGCACCACCATGCCTGATCCTTATCCCAGTCGGCAGTCTCGCCGTTGACGGTGGTCACAAAGCCTGCCGCAGCCTCTTCCTCGCTGATAAGACCGGCTTCCACCAGAGCATCGCTCAGCTTCTCGCCATCGGTCACTTCCAGCGTAAAGGTCTGGCTCTCGCCATCCGCGCTGGTCACGGTAAACTCTGCCTTGACCTTGGCATCCTCAGCCTGCCCGGAAGCAGCCTCAGAGGAAGCGGCTTCACTGGAAGCTGCCACAGAGGACACAGCCTCAGAAGAGGCGGCACTGGATGCCGTGCCGGAAGCTGCACCGCAGCCTGCCAGCAGCCCGGCTGCCAGAGCGGCACTGATCACAACGGCCAGAAATTTATGCATGGTTTTCATAGAAAAAGAACTCCTTTGTTTGTTTTCCGCGCGCCCTGCGCGCAGGGTCTATCATATCATGGGTGCGCCCAAAAATCAAGGCACAGCGCAGTTACGATAATGCACCAGCGCTGTGCCGTTGTGTTTTATTTCAGGATGCCTTTTCCAACGGGTCAACGACCACCGGACAGGTCTCATACAGCTCTATCGGGTCAAGGTCGATGCAATTGCAAGGGTCCATGTCACCGCTCACATCCCATGCCGCCGTGTCATTCAGCACCGTCAGCCGGTCACGGAAATAATCCGGGTCGCGCATAGGCTCGAACACTCCCCCCAGCTGCAACAGGGGCTTTGCATCATATAGCCGGACAGAGCCATCACTGAAATACAGGTAGATGGTAAAATTTTCTCCTGCAACAGCCTGCAATACTTTTGGAATATATTCCATACTGTACTCCCCTTTCAAATCAATGGTGCCACATGATTCAAGGGCTTTGCATCCCTGGCAAGTTCCCAGTTCTGCATCAGCTCATCTTTATGCAGCTCACACCATGCCAGAATCAATTTCAACTGGCGGCTGGGCAATGCACCACGGATAACACAGGAGTGCTGAATATCCACCAGTGCTTTACATCCACCATATTCCGCATGGAAATGCGGTGGGTTGTGGTCACTGTAAAACATTGTGATCCGAATCCCGCAAAACAAACTGATCTCCGGCATTGTTCCGCCCTCCTGTCACGCCCAGTATAACACAGCTTCGTGCGTTTTGTCCATCAATTTTCCCAAAACGCCTTCTGGTAGCTTGCAAAGGCACCGATCTGGTTGGCCTCGCTCAGGAACCGGCAGGGCACGATCTCCGGGCGGGGCAGGGTATCTGCCGCCGCCTCCCCGAAGGGATGCCCCTTAACGATCATCTCCTCATACACCTCGTTCAGGGTCTCCACAAGGATGGGCTGCTTGCTGATGCCGCCGCCGATGGCCACCTTTTCCAGATCCAGCAGAACGTTCAGGTTGTAGATCTGCACGGCAACGGCCCGGCAGAAGCTGCGCAGGGCCTCGTTGGCCTCAGTCTCCCCAGCGCGGACCGCCTCAAAGAAGATGCGTCCATCCATGGGCGCATCGGCGGGCAGGCCCTTGCGGGCGCGGTAGCCGCTCAACAGGCCGCTGGTACTGCACTGGCAGGCAACGCTCTTTGTGGGGTCGCTCCAGGCATCGGCGTTGGTGTTCATAAAGCTGTACTCGCCCGCCGTGCAGTCCCGGCCGCGCACCAGCTTCCCATCAATGATCAGGCCGCCGCCCACACCGGTGCCGATGATGAACACCGCTGCGTTCCTGCAGCCCTTCAGCGCACCCCGCTCCAGCTCCGCAATGGCAGCCGCTTTACCGTCATTCTCGATCCAGACCCGGCAGCCGCAGGCCTCGGCCAGCCGGGGGCCGACAGGCGTGCCCACATTGTAGGCCAGCGAGAGTGCCCCGCCGCCCTTGACCACGCCCTGTTCGGCATCAATGAAGCCGGGCAGGCTCAGGGCAATGCCGTCCACCTCGTCCTTGTGGGGCAGGTAAATCTCCCGCAGGGTGTTCAGGAAGTGTTCCTGCGAATCCGCCGGGGTGGGCGTGCTGCCCGTATCGGTCCGGTTCAGCTGCTCATCCATCACGGAATACTTGATCTCGGTGCCGCCCACATCAAAAACCATTACTTTCATGTACAGACCCTCCTGCGCTTTTTTCTATTATTGCAAATCGCTCTCCAAATGTAAAGAGCCATGCCGGAAAACAAAAAAATCCCGCACTGCGGCAAAGCAAAACGCAGCGCGGGAACGAAGATAGCTTAATTCAGGATCGTGTCAGTGCTCAGCGGGCGACAACATACTTGTGCAGGGTCTTGCGGACTGCGCCGTTGCCAGCGTACAGCTCCTTGACCATGCCCTCGATCTGCTCACCCAGGCCGACCTCGTACAGGTCAACACCAAACACATCGGCACGGCTGTACAGGTTCTTCAGGCAGCTGAAGTCCTGCTCGCCTTCCTTGACTTCCAGAGGAGCCACGATGGCCTGCAGCTCAGCCAGCATCGGATCGGGAGAGATCTCAAAGGCCTTGCCGTTGTCATCAATGCCCTTCAGGTAGCGGGCATAACCTGCCAGCACCAGGGGGATCAGCACCAGGTTAGACTTGTCCAGACCGCGTGCCTGATATGCCTTGATGGTCTCGCCGAAACGGATGGCCAGCTTCTGAGAGGTATCGGTAGCGATACGCTGGGGAGCATCGGGCATGAAAGGGTTGGGCAGGCGGCGGTTGATGACAGCGCCGATGAACTCGTAGGGGTTCAGAACGCCGGGGTCAACGACGACGGGCATCGCCTCGATGTAGCCGATCTTCTGGATGAAGCTGCGCAGGTCCTCATCGGCCATCTCAGCGGAGATGAGGGTGTAGCCCAGCATGCAGCCGTAGATGGACATTGCGGTGTGCAGGGGGTTCAGGCAGGTGCACACCTTCATCTTCTCGATCTTGTCAACGGTCTCGCGGTCGCAGTACAGCACACCGCCCAGCTCCAGCGGAGGACGGCCATTGGTGTAGTGATCCTCGATGCAGAGGTACTGGGTCTCCTCGGCGTTGACGAAGGGAGCAGTGAAGGTGTGCTTCTCGGTGACGATGGTGTAGTTGTCCTCAAAACCGTCGTCAGCCAGCATCTTCTGGACCTTGGCATCCGGGCGGGGAGTGATCTTGTCGATCATGCTCCAGGGGAAGGTGATCTTGGTCTCGTCCTTGACGTAGGCCAGGAACTCGGCGGGGACCAGACCCTGCTCGACCCACTTGGAAGCGTAGGCGTGGACAGCGCTCTTGACCTTGTCGCCGTTGTGAGAGCAGTTATCCATGCTCTGAACGGTCAGGGGCAGCTTGCCGGCCTTGAAGCGCTCGTACAGCAGAGCGGTGACCTTGCCCATGGCCAGAACGGGGGTCAGGCCGCGCTCCAGGTCAGCAGGAGCAACGCCGTAGCCCTTCTCGGTGATGGTGAAGGAGATCATCTGCAGGCTGGGTGCCTGGAAGATCTCGACCAGACGTGCCCAGTCAGCGCTGAAGGAGTAGTCAGCCTTCAGGCTCTCGGTGACGGAGGCGATGACCTTCTTCTCGATGTCGCCGGTGGACTTCAGGCAGACCAGCAGGCTCAGGTTGTCGTAGGGCTGATAAGCCTTGTCGATGATCTCGTAGTCGAAGCTCTCGGCCACGATGACGCCGCGGTCATACTTGCCGCTGTTCAGGGCGTCGTTCAGGATGGCAGCCGGGAATGCGCGGAAGATGTTGCCGGCGCCGAAGTGGACCCAGGTGGGTTCTGCGTGGGTCTTGGCCTTGACGGCCTCAACGTCGAACTTGGGCAGCTCGTAGCCCTTTTCTGCCCACTCGGCGGACAGATTGCCGTTCTTAATATCAGTCAGCTTCATGATAGATCAGCCCTTCTTCTTCTCTTCGTCCAGACGGTCCAGCAGGTCCCAGACGCCCAGCATATACTGGATGCCCAGCGCACGGTCATACTTGCCGTAGCCGGGGCGGCAGTTGCCGGGGCCTTCCTCCCACAGCTGACGGCCGTGGTCGGGGCGGATATAGCCCTCGTAGCCGCAGTCATGGTAGGCGCGCAGGATCTCGATGATGCCGGTCTCGCCGCAGCAGTCGCGGTGAGCAGCCTCGGAGAAGTCGCCGTTGGGGAAGTGGTGGATGTTGCGGATGTGAGCAAATGCAATGCGGTCGCAGTGCTTGCGGACGATCTCAGCAACATTGTTGTTGGGGTTTGCGTTCAGGCTGCCGGAGCACAGGGTCAGGCAGTTGTACTCGTCGTCCACCATGCTCAGGAAGCGGTCGATGCTCTCAGCATCCACCAGCAGGCGGGGCAGGCCGAAGATATCCCAAGGGGGATCGTCCATGTGGATGGCCATCTTGATGTCGCACTCGCGGCAGGTGGGCATCAGAGCTTCCAGGAAGTACTTCAGGTTCTCCCACAGCTTTTCCTTGGTGACAGGGGCATAGGCCTTGAACAGCTCGTCCAGCTTTGCCATACGCTCGGGCTCCCAGCCGGGGAAGGTCATGTTGTACTTCTCGGTGAAGCCCAGGATGTAGTCGGCCATGGCCTTGTAATCGTCCTGGATCATGTCCTTCTGGTAGAACAGAGCAGTGGAGCCGTCGCCGACGGGGTGGAACAGGTCGGTACGGGTCCAGTCAAAGATGGGCATGAAGTTGTAGCAGATGACCTTGACACCGAACTTGGACAGGTTGCGGATGCACTGCTTGTAGTTCTCGATGTACTTGTCGCGGGTGGGCAGGCCGATCTTGATGTCATCGTGGACATTGACAGACTCGACCACGTCCATGTCGAAGCCGTAGGCGTGGATCTGATCGGCGACCTTCTGGATCTCGTCGATTTCCCAGATCTCACCGGGCATCTTGTTGTGCAGTGCCCAGACGATGCTGGTCACGCCGGGGATCTGCTTGATGTCGCTGAGGGTGACGGGGTCGTTGCCCTCGCCATACCAGCGCCAACCCATTTTCATAGGCATAGTGGATGTCCTCCGTTCATATTGCTTTGCGTTTATGCGCGGCAGGAGTGCCTCGCTCTCTCACTTATATTCTAATATATCAGTTGCGAATTGGCAATAGTCGATTTGCTGAGTTTTGATGTTTTTTCTTGTATACTTTACACAAAGAAACGACCATGCATGGGATTTTGCCCCCATCTGGCCGCAAAATACACGCATTGGGCAGTTTGACGAAAGAAATTTTTACCAGGTATCACCGTTGCCGATAAAATAATCCGGGTGGGCGGCACGGGCCTGATCCACACTGAGCTTATACCGGTGCAGATGTTCACTCAGTGCCCGGCTCACATCCTCCTCCGTGCCGTGGAGCACAGCCTCCAGGATGCGGGTGTGGGCACCACAGACCGATTTGTTTTCATCCGTCTGCAGGCTGAACTTGCGCAGCCGCTCGATGTGCTGAAAGGTGGAAAGCATGTGGTCAAAGTGTCCCTCCATGCCGCAGAGCTCAAAGGCGCGGCGGTGGAAGGCGTTGTCCAGGTCCAGCATCCGGGTCTCCCGGTTTTCGGCGTCGGGGTCGCGCTCCAGCTGGCGGTAGCTCTCGAGGTTGAGCCGGTAGGCGGCTTCCTGCTCGGCAGTCAGACGGCCCCGGATGCGGTTCAGGATCTCTTTTTCCAGCGTGAAGCGGGCGAACTGCTCCATCTCCATCAGCTTGAGGTCGATGGGGGCCACATGGGTGCCGCTCTGGGGCTTGATGACCACCATGTGGGCGATGTTCAGCATGATGAGGGCTTCCCGCATGGGGGTGCGGCTGATGCCCAGCTCCTGGGCCAGCTCCCGGTCATTCAGCTCGTCGCCGGGCTTGAGGTCCATGGTGATAATGCGGCTGCG
>OGKY01000445.1_pt1 | contig 19598 bp, 13 predicted proteins | sample 1572731 | NCBI WGS metagenome assembly OGKY01 (sample SAMEA2581924, study PRJEB24529) | metagenome | biome: Human gut stool | place: China | collected 2011
ATGAAGATAAGATTTGGTATTGTAGGCTGCGGTTTTCTCGGAAACATTGTCGCAAACGCCTGGAAGGATGGTTTTCTGGAAGATTACGAGCTTGTCGGCGTGACCAGCCGCTCACAGGAATCGCGCGATAAGACCGCCGCGGAAACCGGCTGCAGATCCTGTCGGGATCTTGCAGAACTGCTCTCCTTAGAGCCGGAATATATTGTGGAGGCAGCGTCCGTGGAAGCTGTCCGGGATATGGCATGCACCGTACTCGAACACGGCGTCAGCCTCGTTCTCCTCTCGATCGGTGCTTTTGCCGACGCTGCCTTTTACGGGCAGGTCAGGGACGCAGCCCGCAGAGGATGCGCCAAAGTCCATCTGGCAAACGGCGCGATCGGTGGTTTTGACGTCTTACAGACGATCACTTTAATGGCGCAGGCGGGAAAGCTTGACGAGACCGCCGGCATCGAGACGCACACCGGTGCCCGCGGTTTTCGCAATACACCGGTCTGGGCGGAACACCTTTTAACCGATACCGAAAAGACGACTGTCTTTACCGGCAGCGCCAAGGAGGCGATCGTAACCTTTCCGCGCCGCGTCAACGTCGCCGTCGCCACCTCGCTCGCCACGACAGGACCTGACATCACGCAGGTAACCATGCACTCCGTTCCGGGCTGGACGGGCGATGACCACTGCATCACCGCAGAGATCGACGGCGTCAAAGCCACCGTGGACATCTGTTCTTCCACCAGCGCAATCGCCGGCTGGAGCGCGGTAGCCCTGCTCCGCAATCTCGCCTCGCCGGTTTGTTTTTATTAACGCCTGCTAATTTCCAAAAAGTCCTGACATCCAGTCATTGAACTCTTTTACTTTTAATGTCACGGAATCGACCGCATCGGAAAGCTCTCCGGCACTCTCGAGCATTTCCTGCGTCGTTCCGATGGCATCATTGATACCATCCACATCGACCTGCTGCAGTTTATCTGCCGCCTCACTCATTGCTGCCGTCATCTGACTCATCCGGTTGACAAAAAATCCACCCGCAATAAGCAGAATTACCAGCATTACCGCCAGCAGCCCGCTGATAAGCTTCTGCATTTTCAACTGTTTTTTCATCACTTCCAACATTTCTTCCATATTACAATCTTGCCTCCGATTCTCACTCATCCAACACTGCTTCTATACTATCTCATAAACGGACTGTTCATCAGTTCCTGTTTTGCTACTTCCATCGCACGCGCCACGCTGCCCGGCTCAAACGGATTCGACAGGTTTGCATAGCGCAATGTCTCCAGATAGCTCATGCTTCCGCCGCATTTGCAGAGATTTAAGTAATCCTGCCATGCCGTCTCATGGTTCTCATAATTTTTCTTTTTGAACTCCATCGCCCCCATCGTGGTCAGCGTATAATTGATGTAGTAGAACGGATAGAGATAGATATGCAGTTTGTGGTACCAGAAACCGCCACGGTCGAAGAAATCATCCGCGTCGTATTTTCTCCACGGCATATACTTTTCTTCCAGCTTCTTCCACTCTGCGGTGCGCTCCTTCGGCGTCAGTTCCGGATTGGCGTAGCAGATGTGCTGGAACTCATCCACCGCCACGCCGAACGGTACAAATGTGATCGCCTCCTGCAAATGTGCAAAGCGGAACTTATCCGCATACTTTCCGAAAAATGCCTCCGCATACGGGTAGGAAAACTGCTCCATCGACATGGAATGGATCTCCGCGATGTCGGTGGACTCGGAATAATACTCTGTGATCGGCTGCTCCCGCATCGCCATGTACCCCGCAAACGCATGTCCCAGCTCGTGTGTCAGCACCTGCATGTCAAAGATTGTCTGATTAAAATTGGAGAACACAAACGGTGCCCGATAATCCGGGAGAAATGTCATATATCCCGTAGCAGCTTTTCCCGGCTTATTCTTCAAATCCATCAGTTCGTGCTCAATCATAAAATCAATGAACTCTCCAGTCTCCGGGCTGATCTTATGGTACATCTTCCTTGCCTCTTCCACCATAAAATCATCATCTCCCGCAGGAACGGCATTTCCATCCGGAAATACACGCTTCTCATCATAAAACATCAATGTATCCACACCAATCCGCTTCGCCTGCGCCGCATAGAGCTGTTCACACAGCGGTACGAGTTCCGTACGCACCTGCTCGCGGAACGCTGCCACCTCTTTTTCCCCATAATCCGTGCGTCCCTGCTGCATGTACCCCACCGGAATAAAGTTGGCATAGCCGAGGTTCTTCCCCATCTGATTGCGGATGGTAATGAGTTCCTCCCAGATCTCCTCCAGCCGCTTCTCATTGCTGTGGTAAAAATCAGAATATGCCCGCACAGCCGCACGCCGTACTTCTCTGTCCTCATGTTCAAAATACTTCTGTACACCATAGAGATTAAGCGTCTGCCCTTCAAATTCGATCGCCGCCGTTGCCATGATCTTCTGATATTCGTTTGTCAGCTTCGCCTCCTGCTGCATCAGCGGAATATTTGCCTCACAGAAAGTCTTCCTGTTCAGTTCCTTCTGTGCAAAATACTGTTTCCCGTACTCTTTCTCGATGTCATCGCGAAACGGACTATTCATCACTGCCGCATCAAATGCAAGAAACTTCGGCATCACGGTCGGTATGGTATTGTTGATATATTCGTCTTCCTTCTCATAATAAGTATCCGTCGTATCTAATGTATGGCGGATGGACGCAATCGTGCACGCAGTCATAAGCTTATTCTGCACGCGCTCTGCCTTCTTTAAGAGTTCCTTTAATCCCTCATAGGAGGCTGCCTCCTGTACCTGTTTTACCAGTTTTTCAAAAAGCTGTTCCACTTCTGTGAAATCCGGTCTCTCGTATTTCAGTGTTGAAAATGTAAAATCTGCCATATGCTCCTCATTTCTGCGCACCCCATCGCAGCAATTCTTCTCCTGCAATATCCGTAGCGCTTCTCTCTTTTTCGTTTTATTCTACGTTCCGCAGCTTTTCCTGTCAAGCAACAGCCGGTAACCGGCGTCCATGAGCACCATGCATAAAAGCATCAGAACCGCATAGCCTGCCAGATAGCCCGGGTTCCCCAGAAACGACGCCAGCCACTCCAGCGGCGATCCGGGCGAAGGCACATTCACAAACATGTAATTGGCATGAAACTTTTTGTCAAACAGGTAAACCGGCGGCACAACCACCAGAAGAAATACGATCACCTTCCACAGCGCCGCAAGCCGCGGGATAATGTTGTGCTGCAACAGCTGGCAGATCACGTAGAGCACAATCCCGGCATGGAAGGTAAATCCCTGTATCGTAATAAAATGAATCGCCGGATAGCGCACCCAGTCCGGGAATAAAAGCGCAAGCACGGTTCCCGGCAGACACAGGGTATAGAGAACCTGTCCCAGCCAGTCCCATTTGAAAAAGGCGTGAAGACAGCACAAAAACCCTGCCATGCTGCACAGGTGAAGCGGCAGTTGATACAGCGACATTTTCCCGATCAGAGCCAGCCCCGCAATCCGGTACCCTTCCAGTCCCACCAGAAAAATGCCGATTCCTCTCTCCGCCAAAAGCCTGCGCCGTCCTCCCCATCGCTTATAATAATGGAGGAACAGCAGTAAGAGCCCCGCGCACACGCCCAGCCATAATAAATGTACCGGACCAAAGTGGGAAAATCCCACCCCGTCCGGTATCTCATCTTCATATGTGAAAAAATAGGAAAGATCAATCCCCAGTCGTCTCATTTTCACACGCTTCTTTCACAGTGTTTTTCTCCGCGGAATTTCCCTCCGCCTAGTCTCTCTTTGCAACTTCTCCTTCTGTCGAATGTTCCTCCGCAGATTCTCTCTCTGCAGATTCTGCTTCTGCCGAATCTCTCTCCGCAGATTCCCTCTCCACAGAGTCTCCTTCCGCAGAATGTTCCTCCGTAGTATCTGCATTCGCCGGACTCTTATGCGTCTCATCCGCAGATTCTTTCTTCACAAACTTAAGCCGCGCCAGCTTCTCGCTCCACCATGCGCGCCAGCGTGCATGCCTTTCTGCCCGCGCCTCCTTCCGCTGTCTGCGGCGCTCGTCCCGCTCTGCCTTCTTCTGCGCTCTCGCCTCTTCCTTTCTGGTAAACTTCGCCTGCTTTTTCTCCTGCTTCGCGAACGCCCTTTCCTTCAGACGCACTTCCTTTAGCGCTGCCTTCTCGATCTCTACGATATAGCGGTTCGCCTTCTTGCGGTTCCTCCGGTCCATCCGGTACGGATCATACAGGAAGTAGGACAGTGCTCCGATCATGAGCACCACAACACCTGCCACGGCGAAAACCGGTACCAGAAGCGCATATTCCTCAAAACCAAGTTCGTAGCAGGTAAACGTCACGAGCATAACCGGAAACAGCAGCAGATACACGCCCTTCGTCAGCACCGTAAAAAACAGTGACTGCTTCCTCCCGTTGGAGAGCAATGCCCCCTCAATGGCCGTATAAAATGCCATAAAAATGCAGATCTCCGACCCGAACCCGTGCAGTATGCCGCAGATCGCGATCAGCACGAGCGACAGGAAAAACATGGCAAACGCCGTGCCCTGATACCACGCATTGCGGTACTCCGTCATCCCCTGCAGCTTGTCCTCACTGATCCCGTGCATCCGGTACACTTCCGTGCGGATGCGCTCCTCGAACTGCTCGTTGTACCGCTGCTCTTCCTTGGTATTGCGCAGATGATTCTCCACCGACAGGCTCATCCGGTCAATATATTCCTGCTCCTGCCGGATCCGTCTGCTGCGCAGCTTCTCGATCTCACTCTGTCTCTGGACCTCTTCCTCAAGGCGCATGACCTTGCCGATGCGCGGATTCTTCACTGTGATATCCGAGTAATCCGGCTCCATATCCGCGATCCGGACCCGCGCGCCGGTCTGCCAGACCTCCGCCTCATTTTCCGATCTCTCCGCCGGCTCTATGCTCGCCGATAACGTCTCTTTCGCCGATGTGCTCCCTGCCTCCTGCTCTGCCGGTGTGCTTCCCGCTGCCGTCTTTTCCGCTTCTGCGCTTCCCGCCATCGTCCGCGCCTTTTCCCCTGCTTTTTTCCTTCTGCGGCTCATTTGTACTCCCCTTTTCTTCATTCGTACTCTTTTTTCTCATCTTAGCACAGAATCCGTTGGATTACAAACGGGGGATTATCATTCGATTACTGCACCTCAAGGTAGGAGTAGCCCATCAAGCTCTCATCGACCTCGCGCGCGACCTCGCGTCCCTCGCGAATCGCCCAGACGACAAGGGACTGTCCTCTGTGCACATCGCCCGCCGCGAACACATTTTTCACGCTGGTCTCATAGGCGCCCTCCGCCGTTGCGACGTTGGTTCTGCCGTTTAAGTCCACACCGAACGCGTCCGCCACATATTTTTCCGTGCCGAGGAATCCGGCAGCGATCAGCACAAGATCCGCTTCCATCTTCTGCTCGCTTCCCGCAACCTCGGTCATCGTCACACGCCCGGTCTTCTCATCCCGCTTCGGTTCGAGCTTTACAGTGACAAGCCCGCAAAGATTGCCGTTCTTGTCTTTTAAGAATTCCTTCACCGTCGTCTGATAGATCCGCGGGTCGTGCCCGAACACCGCAATCGCTTCCTCCTGGCCGTAATCGGTCTTTAACACCTTCGGCCACTCCGGCCACGGATTATTCTCCGCGCGCTTTGCCGGTGCCTGCGGCATCATCTCAAGCTGTGTCACGCTCGCGCAGCCGTGGCGGATGGACGTGCCCACGCAGTCATTTCCGGTATCGCCGCCGCCGATAATGACCACTTTTTTCCCTTTTGCGGAGATATAGCTGCCGTCTTTTAGCTCAGAATCCAGGAGACTCTTCGTCGTTGCTTTTAAAAAATCCACGGCGAAATAGATTCCCTTGGCGTCCCGTCCCGGTGCCTTGATGTCTCTCGGATTCTTGGCGCCGCACGCTAAAATCACACGGTCGTACTCCTTTAACAGCTTGGAGGCCTTTACATCCTTTCCGACATTGGTGCCGGTCACAAAGGTGATGCCCTCCTCCTTCATGACGGCAACCTTGCGGTCGATGACCCATTTTTCCAGCTTCATATTCGGAATTCCGTACATCAGAAGTCCGCCGACTCTGTCGTCCCGCTCATAGACCGTCACAGAATGCCCGCGCTTGTTGAGCTGATCCGCCGCCGCAAGCCCCGCAGGACCGGAGCCGATCACCGCGATCTTCTTGCCGGTGCGCACTTTCGGAGGCTTTGCCGCCGCATAACCCTGCTCATACGCATTCTCGATAATTCCGTGCTCGTTCGCCTTGCAGGTCACCGGATCTTCCCAGTGCCCGCAGGTGCAGGCAGCCTCGCAGAGTGCCGGACATACCCGGGAGGTAAACTCCGGGAAATTGTTGGTCTTCTTCAGGCGGTTGTATGCCTGCTCCCAGTTCCCCGTGTATACAAGATCATTCCACTCCGGAACCAGGTTGTGCAGCGGGCATCCCGAGGTCATCCCCATGATGTTCATTCCCGCCTGGCAGAACGGCACGCCGCAGTTCATGCAGCGCGCGCCCTGAATCTGTTGTCTCTCTTTGGACAGAGGAATGTGGAACTCATTAAAATTTTTGATCCGCTCCTTCGGCTCAATGGCGCGGGCATCTTCTCTGTCATATTCCATAAATCCTGTTGGTTTTCCCATAATTCTTTCCTTTCTCGAAAATGCATGAGTCACACATGTCAAACGACACCTGCTCACACACTATCCACGCGTATTTGCATAAAAAGCCTCAATCTGTGCCTGTTCGGAAGAAAGACCTTTCTCCTCCATCTGAACAATCGCCATAAGCATACGGTTATAGTCATACGGTATGACTTTCTTGAACTTCGGCAGATACTCGCTGAAATTATCCAGGATCTTCTTGCCCTTTTCCGAGTTGGTCAGCGCCACATGTTCCTTGATCATGTCCTTTAATTCCATGACATCATATTTGTTGGAAATCTCCTGGCTGAATACCATTTCCTTATTCATTCTTGTGTAGAGGTCATTGTCCTCATCGAGCACATAAGCAATACCGCCGCTCATGCCGGCAGCAAAATTCTTGCCGGTCTTGCCGAGCACGACGACACGGCCTCCCGTCATATATTCACATCCGTGGTCTCCGACACCCTCCACGACTGCGGAAGCTCCCGAGTTGCGCACGCAGAAACGCTCGCCTGCGACGCCGCTGATAAACGCTTTTCCGTTGGTTGCTCCGTAGAGCGCCACATTACCGATGATGATATTCTCATCCTTCTCATACTTCACGCCCGCCGGTGCATAGACGACAAGCTTGCCGCCGGATAATCCTTTTCCAAAGTAATCGTTGGAATCGCCGACCAGCTCTAACGTCAGTCCCTTCGGGATAAAAGCTCCGAAACTCTGTCCGCCGGCACCGTTGCATTTTACAATGAAGGTATCCTCCGGCAGTCCCTCTCCGCCGTACTTCTTCGTGATCTCCGAACCGAAAATCGTACCAAAGGAACGGTCGGTGTTCGTCACCTCCACATCAATGCTTCTGCGCTGCTTCTGCTCTAACGCACCCTTTAACTGTTTTAAGAGCACGGTCACATCCTTGGACTTCTCCAGTTCAAAATCATAGACATGCTTCGGGTCAAAGGTTACTTTCTCCTTCGGTCCCGCAAACGGGTTGTTCAAAAGATTGGAGAGATCGATCTCGCGGTCGCGTCCCGAAAGATCCTCGCGCACCTTAAGCAGATCGCTTCTGCCGACCATCTCGTCGATCGTGCGGCATCCGAGCTTTGCCATATACTCCCGCAGATCCTGTGCGATAAAGCGCATAAAATTCTCCACATATTCCGGCTTGCCGGCAAAACGCTTCCGAAGCTCCGGGTTCTGTGTCGCAATACCTGCCGGACAGGTATCCAGGTTACAGACGCGCATCATCACGCAGCCTAAGGTCACAAGCGGCGCTGTGGCAAATCCGAACTCCTCCGCTCCGAGCAGCGCTGCCGTAGCGACATCGCGGCCGCTCATCAGTTTGCCGTCCGTCTCAATGCGTACTTTGTTGCGCAGTCCGTTCATAATCAATGTCTGATGTGTCTCCGCAAGACCAAGCTCCCACGGAAGTCCCGCATTGTGGATCGAGCTGGACGGAGCCGCACCGGTACCGCCGTCATAGCCGGAGATCAGGACAACCTGTGCGCCTGCCTTTGCAACGCCGGCTGCGACCGTACCGACTCCCGCCTCGGATACCAGTTTCACGGTGATGCGCGCATCACGGTTCGCATTCTTTAAGTCGAAGATCAACTGCTCCAGATCCTCGATCGAGTAGATGTCATGATGCGGCGGCGGGGAGATCAATGATACACCCGGTGTGGAAAGTCTGGTCTTTGCAATCCACGGATAGACCTTCTTGCCCGGCAGGTGTCCGCCCTCGCCCGGCTTTGCGCCCTGTGCCATCTTGATCTGAATCTCCTGTGCACTTACCAGGTAACGGCTGGTAACACCAAAACGTCCACTGGCTACCTGCTTGATTGCGGAACAACGGTTCAGTCCGTCCGGTCCGACGGTCAGACGATCCAGGTCCTCACCGCCTTCACCGGAATTGCTCTTGCCGTGCAGATGGTTCATGGCGATGGCCATGGTCTCATGGGCTTCTTTGGAAATGGAACCGTAGGACATGGCACCGGTCTTGAATCTGGTCACAATGGACTCTACCGGCTCTACTTCCTCAATAGGCACACCCTTTTTCGGATAATTGAAGTCCATCAGTCCTCTGAGATTCTTGATGGAATCTTCGTCGTTTACCATGGCAGTGTACTGTTTGAACATCTGGTAATCACCGCGTCTGGTGGATTCCTGTAACATATGGATGGTAGCGGGATTGTACAGATGCTCGTCACCGCCGCTGCGCATCTTGTGATGTCCGGGGCTGTTTAAGGTCAGATCGTTTTTCAGTCCCAGAGGATCAAATGCCTGAGAGTGCAGGTCGTCTACCTGCTGCTCAATATCTTTTAAGGTAATACCTCCCACACGACATACGGTGTTGGAGAAATACTTACTGATCACTTCCGGTGCAATACCGATAGCCTCGAAGATCTGGGAACCCTGATAGGACTGGATGGTGCTGATACCCATCTTGGATGCGATCTTGACGATGCCGTGGAGGACAGCATTGTTGTAATCATCCACTGCTGCATAGTAATCCTTATCCAGCATATTGCTCTCGATCAGTTCCTTGATGGTATCCTGTGCCAGATAAGGGTTGATGGCGCAGGCACCGTAACCTAGCAGCGTAGCAAAATGGTGTACCTCTCTGGGTTCGCCGGATTCCAGGATCAGTGCGACTCTGGTTCTCTTCTTGGTGCGTACCAGATACTGGTTCAGGGCGGATACGGCCAGCAGGGAAGGAATGGGCACATGGTTCTCATCCACGCCTCTGTCGGACAGAATCAGGATGTTCACGCCGTCTCTGTAAGCTCTGTCCACTTCCACGAACAGTCTGTCAATGGCACGCTCTAAGCTGGTGTTCTTGTAATATACGATAGGTACGACTTCTACTTTGAATCCGTCTACCTTCATGTTCTTGATCTTCAACAGATCCGTGTTGGTCAGGATCGGGTTGTTGACCTTCAGAACATTACAGTTCTTCGGGGTCTCCTCCAGAATGTTGCCCTCGGTACCGATGTATACGGTGGTGGAAGTCACGATCTCCTCACGGATCGCATCGATGGGCGGGTTGGTTACCTGTGCAAACAGCTGCTTGAAATAATGAAACAGCGGGTGGTTCGTCTTGCTTAAGACGGGAAGCGGCGTATCCACACCCATAGCGGCAATCGCTTCACTGCCGTTCTTTGCCATAGGCAGAATGCTCTGTTTCATCTCATCGTAGGTATAACCGAAAGCTTTCTGCATCCGCTGACGCTCTTCGTAGGTGTACTCAGGGACACGCTGGTTCGGGATGTGAATACTCTTCAATTCTGTCAGGTTGTTGTCCAGCCATTCACCATAGGGCTGTCTGGAAGCATATTTTTCCTTGATCTCCTCATCGTCAATGACTCTGCCCTGTACGGTATCGACCAGGAGCATCTTGCCGGGACGAAGTCTTTCCTTTAACTTGATCTTCGTGGGATCAACAGGAAGGACACCTACCTCGGAAGACAGGATCAGGGTATCATCGTCAGTGATCAGATAACGGGAAGGACGCAGGCCGTTTCTGTCCAGTACCGCACCCATGATATCTCCGTCGGAGAACAGGATGGATGCGGGGCCGTCCCAGGGCTCCATCATGGTAGCGTAATACTGGTAGAAATCTCTCTTGGTCTGGGACATGGCCTTGTTGTTCGCCCAGGGCTCGGGGATAGCGATCATGACCGCCAGAGGCAGTTCCATGCCGCTCATTACCAGGAATTCCAGCGTGTTGTCCAGCATAGCGGAGTCGGAACCGGTCTTACTGATGGCAGGCAGTACTTTGTGCAGCTGGCCTTTCAGATGCTCGGATTCCATGTTCTCCTCCCTGGCCAGCATCTTGTCGGCATTGCCGCGGATAGTGTTAATCTCACCGTTGTGTACCATCAGACGGTTCGGATGGGCACGTTCCCAGCTGGGATTGGTATTGGTGGAGAAACGGGAGTGTACCATGGCAATGGCGGATTCGTAATCTTCACTCTGCAAATCTGCGAAGAAGGTACGCAGCTGGCCTACCAGGAACATTCCTTTATATACGATCGTTCTGCTGGAAAGAGAAACTACATAGGTATCATCGGAAGACTGCTCGAATACACGCCTTGCAATGTAAAGTCTGCGGTCAAAGGGCAGACCTTTTTCCACATCGGCAGGCTTTTTCACGAATCCCTGCATGATATAGGGCATGCACTCTACTGCCTTATGTCCCAGCACATTGGGGAAGGTAGGCACTTCACGCCAGCCGAGGAATTCCATTCCTTCTTTTTCCACAATGATCTCGAACATCTTCTTCGCCTGGTTGCGGCGCAGCTCTTCCTGAGGGAAGAAGAACATGCCGACACCGTATTCTCTCTCTCCGCCGATATCCATGCCCAGAGCCTTTGTGACTCTTGCAAAAAATTTGTGGGGGATCTGGGTCAGAATACCGACACCGTCACCGGTCTTACCTTCCGCATCCTTACCGGCTCTGTGCTCCAGATTTTCTACGATCTTCAGCGCATTCTCAACGGTAGCGCGGCTTTTCTCTCCGTGAATATTGACACAGGCTCCGATACCGCAGTTATCATGCTCAAATTCTTCCCGATATAACGGTGCCTTGGGCAGCTCCTGTTTTACATCAAACATATAGTTCTCCTTTCCGGGTTTCTATTTCTCTCTTTTTCATCTGTCTGTTACTATTCATAACCTCATTTGCAAGACCGTGCTTTCAGCACTTTCCTGCAACTAAAAAAGGTCGCAATGAGACTCTTTCGAGCGCCTCATTGCGACCTTTTCTGTACTATACACCTATTTTTCTCATTTGTAAATATAGATTTTTCCTTGAATTGTCAGATAATTTGTCAATTTAGTTATTCACACGGCTGTTGTCTGTGAATTGTGCCAATTTTCTTTTTTAAGCCATGCTTTTAGCACAACTCTTTGGGGATTTTCCCTATTTTTCCTGTCTTCGACCATACACTTTGCTTGCCAGTCCCTGATAGATTGCAGAGAAATGTCTGCTTTCTGCCATTGCGGTCCGGAGAGGTGCCAGGGTCAGTGCCATCACAGCGCGGTAACGGAACAGTTCTACGGGTTTCATGTATTTTGTCGTGATCTCCTTATGCTCTGTGGCACTGCGTTTCAGGTTCTCCTTTGTCTCGGAGTAGCCGCCGCCTTCGTAGGAAGATACGGTAAGCCCCAGATACTGCATGGGAGCCTTCGCCCGGTAATAGCACCACAGAAAATGTTCATAATCTGCGCGGATCTTGTATTTTGGTTCGTAGGGCTTCTGTCGGCACAGGTCTGCGGCATAGAAGCAGGACTGATGGCAGGGAATGTTGCGGTAGCAGACAAAGCCGGTGATTCGGGGCGGGGATGATATCTTCGTGTCCGTTTTCGCGCTGTAGGTATCTCCGTAATAGATGCCTTGCAGTTTCATAGGGTGCTGTTCCATGAATTGTGCGGTGTGTGCCAGAACTTCCTTGTCATAGAAGAGGTCACCGCAGTTTAAGAACAGAATGTAATCTCCGGTCACATGAGAGACCGCCTGGTTCATAGCCTCGTAGATGCTGTGATCCGGTTCCTGGTAGAAATGGATCCGCCCGTCAGTGCGCATGGACTCTATGGATCCGTCACGGCTGCCACCGTCCTTGACGATGACTTCGAAGTCTGGGCAGGTCTGGGCCAGGATACTGTCAAGGGTCTGATTCAGTTTGGTGCCGGGGTTCAGGCATACTACGATAATGCTGAATTTCATATGTTGCTCCTTTTAAGATATAATATCTCCGCAGTCGAGAACAGGGCAAGGAACGCGGCACGTTCGCACTCTGTCGCAGAGCGTAGCGGCACGTAAGTGACCAAAGTACGGTCACTAAGTGCCGACGTCTGCTTACGGCCTGCTTATCCTTACCCTGTTTTCGGCTGCTGGGTTACGTTGTCCATCTTTGTATATCTTATCAAGTATTTGGATGGTGACAAATGTACTTTTTTATTGCCTAAAATATATTTTTCTGTTTATGGAGCATCCCGAGGGATACTGCTGCCACTGTCAGGAAAATCACGCACACGGGCCAGCTGACGAAGCCGGTGACGGCGATGGCGGTGTAGGACAGACAGTAGGCGAGGACATTGGATGCCACATGAACGAACACTGCCATTTTGAATTCTCCGAAATACTCATAAGCGTAAGCCATGAGGCAGCCGATGAGAAAGCCGTAGATGCCCTGCACGTAGTTCATGTGGTACACACCGAAGATCAGTGCGGACAGAGCTATAGCAAGCTTCAGATCCATAAATCTGCGCAGGTAACCATAAATCACTCCACGGAACAGTAATTCCTCCGCAATCGGAGAGATAAAGCCGAATACCAGAATACCCACAATAAAGTGTGCAGAATACTGCTGTGAAACGACTTCCGTATAGGCTTCGGATTTATTGGTCACACCCAGAAGTTCAAACAGGAGGTTGAAACCGATAACGGCACCGATAGTGGTTGCCACCAGCAGGGCATATTTTGCCTTACCTTCTTTTTTCAGATGGCTTAAATGCATATCCTCTTTGTTCTTCGTGATCAGAAGCTTTGCCGTGGACCATACCGCCAGTGCTCCGCCGATGAAGCCCAGTGCCGCTATGATACTGGACACATCTCCGGAATAGCCGTTATAGGCGCCGGTCTCATCCCTCAGGATCAGCAGATCTACCAGTCCACCGGAAGCACCGGACTGTGCCAGCTGATACAACAGTGCCAGCAGCGCATACTGCACCGCATTGCGCACCAGGATAAACATCAGGAACGAATACACCATGGTCCAGATTCTCTGGTACATGGGATTTTTCCTTTTATTGTCGGGATTGCTGTTCACCAGTTCCTCGCTGCCGCGAAGCAGAAATTTTTCCAGTTCTTCCACGGATTGTACGATGTAGTCCGCTTTTGCTTCCTTTAACTCTTCCTTGCTTCCGTAGCCATAAGTCACGCCCACGCTCTCCACGCCCAACGCTCTGGCTCCTTCCACATCGAACTTTCTGTCACCGATCATGTAGACCTGATCCGGCTCTATGGGATTCTCCTTGAACAGCTGATGCAGGGTCTCCTGCACCACCTGATCCTTCGTCTCTCTGGTGCCGTCCAGCTCACTGCCTACCACCACGGCAAAATATTTTTTCAGATCAAAATGCTCCAGTATGCGTTCTACATAGATCTGGGGTTTGCTGGAAGCCAGTGCCAGAAAATAGCCCTTGGATTGCAGGTTCTTCAGCATCTCCGGAATACCGGCATAAACTTCATTTTCAAAAATACCCGTATTCTGAAAACGCTCTCTGTATTTTGCCACGGCCTCCTCCGCCTGGTCAGCGGTAAAACCGTAGAATTCCATAAAGCTGTCCCGTAAGGGCGGTCCGATAAAAGGCTCCAGCTTGTCCAGATCAGGTTCCTCAATACCGAAAGAGTGCAGCGCATACTGCACGCAGGTCGTAATTCCAATTTTGGGATCTGTCAGTGTACCGTCCAGATCAAACAGCAGATATTTTTTCATTCTTATAATTCCTTTTTTTGTATCTGTTCCAAGCCCTGTAACTATCGCAAAATATTCATTGAATACCGGGATCCGCAAGAATATTCTGTAATTGTTATGAGGCTCTGAATAGTTACCCTTTCTTTCTATAGCTTGTGGGGTCCGCAAAGCATTAGAAGCTGCGGATCTTGTCCCCGTCATCCTCAGTGTTTTTCAGTGCCTTGATCTCTACGTCATAGCCCACATTGGCATTGACCTGCACATGGACCACATCACCCACTTTTTTGCCAAGCAGTGCCTTGCCCAGAGGAGATTCGTTGCTGATCAGACCTTCCAGTGAGTTTCCGCGAACGGTGGTCACGATCTTGTAATCCTCTTCCGTGCCGTCGTCGATGAATTCCACGGTAACAGTGTTGTTGATGCCCACCTCATCCACGGCGGAGTTCTCGGAGATCACCTTTGCGGTCTTGATCATTCTCTCCAGATAACGGATCCGGCTCTCGTTCTGATTCTTGTATTTTTTCGCTGCATAATATTCAAAATTCTCACTGAGATCTCCGTGGGCTCTGGCTTCCTTCACGTCCTCCAGTGCCTTGGGACGCACCACCAGCTTACGATACTCGATCTCATCTTCCATTTTCCTGATATCACTGGGTGTTAATTCATCGTACATAATTTCTCCATTCCTATCTGTTCAATTACTTATATCATTTATTGACAGTTTTTCTCCCGGCTCGGCACATGCTGATTTTCTACCAACAGCCGTCCTTCTTTTTCTCCGGCGACCGACCTTTTTCCTTCCGGCAGCCAACCTTCTTTTCTTGCAGAGGATGACCGGTCGCAGTCTCTATGCTGTCCCGGTGTGCCCAGCATTCTACAACTGCATTGCGTAGATTACCGCCAGAGACAGAATGATCTGAATAATGGCAAAACGGAATACAGTCTGTGTATTGGACCAGTCCCACACCTTACGCACATGGTCATGCAGCGGTGTTCTCGTATTTTTCAAAATATGGATCTTCAGGAAACGAAGCAGAGACACCTTAAGAAGTCCCAGTCCTCCATCCAGGATCAGCACCAGTGCCAGCGGGATGAACAGGAACGGGCAGCCGCTCTTCAAAATAGCGATGCTGATGAACAATCCCATAGCCCGGGAACCCGCATCCCCCATCATCAGCTTACTGGGTGTGGCATTGTACCACAAATAGCCCAGAATACATACGGCAAACAGCAGGATCAGGAAAGAGTAAGTCTCATTCACATCCTTCATGCGATCCACGATATAGATGGACATGATGGTAATGATCGACAGGGTTCCAGAAAGTCCGTCCACACCGTCGGAGCAGTTGGTCACATTCACAGATGTCCATACCAGGATCACCGTGAGAATGGCGAATACCACAGGCGGCAGGGTGAACTTTACATGAAACAGTGCCAGCTCCACCACGTTGGAATTATATTTCAGGAACGTGATGGCTACCAGTGCCGCCACGCACAGATCTAAGAAACCTTTTTTGTACTCACCCCATGGAATCTTGGAAGCATCGTCCAGAAATCCCGTCATCATGCATACCACGATCAGCAGCAGATAGATTACCAGCTCTGCGCTTAAAGGGGAAAACAGCAGAACGGATGCCACAAATGCCATGACAAAAATAATTCCGGCACCTCTGGGTTTCCCCGCAGACAATTTTCCGTCATGGGCAAATTCTCTTCCTGCATCCTTGGGCAGATACGGACTTAATTTCGCCGTTGCCAGTACCGTCGCTCCAAAAGCAAAAAGGATTCCAAAAAAAGCAAGGAGAGAACTGCTTCCCTCCGGCAAGATCATCTGTAACATACTATCCCTCGTTTCCACATGAGATACTCACTTTTGTACTCTCATGCTGTATTTTCTGATAAATTCCGTAACTGTTCACAGGGGCATTCGAGAAATGAACACCTCAGAACAGTCACAAAATATTTTAACACAAATATCCCGGAATCTCAAATAATTTCCACAACAGTTCAGTTCTGAACATATCTGGGCGCAGAAATCATGCTTGCATGATTTTGCGGGCAAATATGTTCAGGAGCTAAGCGCCAATCTATGAGCAAAGGTAGTCACGAAGTGACATAAAAGCGTGTTAACGCGACTCCCGTGAACGGCGCGGCTGAACTGTTACGTTTGACAGTTTCCCCACGGTGGACTACTATATTCTTATGAACACTTTCTGAAAAATAGCCATAAAAGGAGAAATACTCTATGATGATCCATAAGATCGAACCGCATAAATATTACCCGGAATTCCGAAGCCAGGATCCTAAACCTTCCGATTATCTGCTGTTATTTGACGGAGAAAAGGTCTATCTGCCCTCCCATACAGAAAACAGTGATGTAACGGATACTTCCGCCGGTGCCGGCATCTCTGAGCACCCTCAAGTATATCTTCCTACTTTTGAAGAAGTCCATGGACTCTTGGGAATCCGTCAGCCTATAGAACGTTTTTTTCTGGACTGTGAATATCTCTTTTCCATTGATGACCGAGCATTCTTCCGCAAGACGACGGAGGACGCCGGTGCTCTCATGCTCCCGGAAGAAGACCTCTACGCTTCCGGTATGTTCCGTAATTTTGAGCCGGAATATCTGGCATTTGCCGGAATCACTGCCACCCAGATCAATCGTTTCCGTCTGGACCGGAAATTCTGTGGCCGCTGCGGGCATCCCACAGTTCCTAGCACTACGGAACGGGCCTGCATCTGTCCGGAGTGCGGTCAGATTGAATATCCCAAGATCTCTCCAGCCGTCATTATTGCCATCGTGGATACCGAGCGGGACAAGATCCTGCTGACCCGTTACGCCGGCGGTTCCTATCGTCACTGGGCACTGGTGGCCGGCTTCGTGGAAGTCGGTGAGACCTTCAAAGGTGCTGCCCGCCGGGAAATCATGGAAGAAGTCGGTTTAAAGGTCAGCGATCTGGTCTATTACAAATCCCAGCCCTGGTCCTTCAGTGATTCCGCCATGATCGGCTTCTTCGCGAAGCTGGAGGGGGATCCTTCTATTACTTTGCAGGAATCGGAGCTTGGCGAGGCTGTCTGGTTCTCCAGAGAGGATGTCCCGGATCTGCCCTCCACTATCAGTGTCGGTCAAGAAATGATCACATTATTCAAGAATGGTGGGGATCCGTTCTGCAAGAGATAATTGATACATTTGAAAGTTTTTCATTTCTATTCCATGATATACCTTGACTTTGTGCCCCCGTGGTTTCATGCCCCGGGGGCTTAATCAGCTTCTTTTCCTCTCTGCGCCCCGCTCTCTCGATCTCCCCGGGGCTTATTTAGTTTCTTTTCCTCTCTGCGCCCCGCTCTCTCGATCTCCCCGGGGCTTAATCAGCCTCTTTTCCTCTCTGCGCCCCGCTCTCTCGATCTTCCCGGGGCTTATTTAGCTTCTTTTCCTCTCTGCGCCCCGCTCTCTCGATCTCCCCGGGGCTTAATCAGCTTCTTTGATTCTCTGCGCCCCGCTCTCTCGATCTCCCCGGGGCTTAATCAGCATGCTCCTTATATCTACGCCCCATGTACGCAAAAATCTGCCTCCGACAATAACATTGTCATGAGGCAGACTCCTTTCTGTACTTATTCTCTTCACTGTTTCTTCACCTAGAGCATCGTAGCTGTCATCGCTTCTCATTATCTCAATAATCGGCACTTCTTCGCTACCTTCACTAACAGATATCCCTTCGGGAAGCTGCGAAGCTCCTGCTCCGTGATGCCCCGCATCAATATCAGCATGACAAAATAGACTACAGCAGCAATTACGATCGCAGGAATGACAGAGATCCGCATGGACTTCGTCACCATATACAGACCCTCGTAGATTGCCCAGGCTGCCGCTCCCATAAACGCGGAGGCGAACGCCGGAATGACGAAAGTCTTTACGATCTCCTGCCGGTAGCCTACCGCTCTTCTTACCGCCCACTGGTTCAGCACACACATCATACCGGAATACAACGTATTAGCGATGGCAATGCTGTACAGATCCAGTCTTGTGAACATCAGAAGCAGCACTGCTGCCACCGTCTGCACCACCAGCGAGATCCCCGCATTGATGATCGGGGTATTGACTTTGCCAAGTCCCTGCAAAATCGAACTGTTCAGAGTCGACAGTGCATAAAAGATAACCGACAGTGACAATGTCATTAAAAGAGCTGCCGCCAGATTCAATTCCTCTGCCGTCTTATTCGTGAACAGCAGACTGATCACCGGCTTCGCCAGTACAAAAAGTCCCACAGCGCAGGGAATCGAGATCACCATGGTAGTCTTCACTGCCAGTCTGATCTTCTCTCTGGCTCCCTTCACATCCCGGGCTGCCATCAGCTGTGCTACGGAAGGGATCATGGCAGAAGCCATGGCCGAGGCAAAGGCTATGGGAATATTGGACATTGTCAGGGACTGTCCGGAGAAAATACCATATTTTTCATAAATAGATACCGTATCCAGATTGCGAAGGGACGGATACCATTTGGTGTAGATACTGTTGTTGACCGTACTGCTTAAGTTATATACAGCCGTACTCAAAATAAACGGTGTCACCACCAGTGTGATCGTCTTGAATATCTGTCCGTAGGAATCCACATGTTCATGCCTGTCACGCTGCACTCTGCGCAGGATCATTCCACGATTCAGAGCATAGACTCCCGCCATAAAAAGCAGCGCCACTAATACGCCGACACCGGTACCCAGTGCACTTCCCACTGCACCGTAGGTTGCTCTCATCACCTGCCCTGCCTGATCCGCCGGAACCTCCATCGTTCCCATAAACATTTGGATCAGAAGGTATGCCGCGCCTACGCTGACTACCGCATTGGCGATCTGCTCCAGGATCTGCGATACGGAGGTCTGCGCCATGCTCTTATGTGCCTGAAAATACCCTCGTAAAACTCCCAGGATACCATAGACGAAGATCGTCGGTGCAAAGGTGCGCAGTACTGTGACCGCTGCTCCGGACACGAATAATCCCGCTCCGAAAAACAGAAAAAGGCTGGCTATACCGCCAACCACCAGTACATAGATCATGGCTCCGTGGAACAGTCTGTGGGCGTTACGGTATTCCTTCTCTCCCAGCTTCTGTGCAATAGCTTTGGAAATTGCCGAGGGAATACTATAAGAGGAGATCAACAGAATGATCGTATAATAGTTATACGCTGACTGGTAATAACCAAGTCCCAGATTCCCGATGACACTCTGTAAAGGGCCCCTGTAAAGGAGCCCTATGATTCTGCTGATGATTCCGGCTGCCGCCAGAATTCCCGCCTGCATGATAAAATTGTTCTTGGAACTGTTCTTATCTGCCATATGTTATCTTACCTTATTCCAGTTCTTTATCCGATCAGCCAGTCATACATCTCCTGGTATTTTCCGGCGGATACCTTCCAGGAGTAGTCGGTGGCCATGGCACGATCCACGATCTTATTCCACTCTCTCTTCCTGTCATAGTAAATATGCTCCGCAT
>OGKY01000476.1_pt1 | contig 18337 bp, 18 predicted proteins | sample 1572731 | NCBI WGS metagenome assembly OGKY01 (sample SAMEA2581924, study PRJEB24529) | metagenome | biome: Human gut stool | place: China | collected 2011
CTTGCATTCAGGCAGATAAGCAGTTTTATATGGCGAAGTAACCACATGAGCAAAAGGAAAGCTACGAAGTAGCGGTTTTGCGAATGGGGTTCTGAATAGTTACAATTTTTTGTAATTCATAATTTTTCCAAAATGCGGGAACACTGACAAAAAAGAATGCAGTGTTATCGCATGGAAGGAGAAATTATGAATCAGAGAGTGGGAAGAAGCAGTATCCGTCTGGCACAGCCGGTGTGTGTGATCGCCGGTGCCAGTATCGTGGGAAAAAAAGAAGGCGAAGGACCGTTAGGCACCCTGTTCGACATGGTGGGAGAGGATGATCTCTTCGGCTGTAAGACCTGGGAAGAGGCGGAAAGTAATCTCCAGAAGGACGCAGTCTACATGGTCATGGAAAAGGCCGGATGGAAAGCGGAGGATGTGTCGTATCTCTTCGCCGGTGATCTCTTGGGGCAGTGCATCGCCACTTCCTTTGGTATCTCCGCTTACAATATTCCTCTGTTTGGAGTCTACGGTGCCTGCTCTACCTGCGGGGAAGCACTGACACTGGGAGCTGTGATGGCAGCGGGAGGCTATGCGGAGCATGTGGTCTGTGTGACCTCCAGTCATTTTGCCAGTGCGGAGAAGGAGTTCCGTTTTCCGTTAGATTATGGGAGCCAGAGACCTCTGTCTGCCAGCTGGACGGTGACGGGAAGCGGAGCCTTTGCCCTGGGACTAAATCAGAAGTGTAGAGCCCACATTACCGGCATGACTCCCGGAAGGATCGTGGATTACGGCCTGAAAGACTCCATGAACATGGGAGCATGCATGGCACCGGCCGCTGCAGACACCGTTGCCCGTCACATGGAAGATTTTCATGTGACCCCGGAAGAATATGACCGGATCATCACCGGGGATCTGGGAAGCGTGGGACAGACGGTATTGATCGATCTTTTGCGGGAAAAGGGAATTGACATCGCCGACCGGCACATGGACTGCGGTATCGAGATTTTTGACGCAGAAACCCAGGACACCCACGCCGGAGGCAGCGGCTGTGGATGCAGCGCTGTGACCCTGGCGGCATACGTCCTGCCGAAGCTGGAATCCGGCGAGTGGAAAAAAGTCCTCTTTCTACCCACTGGCGCCCTGCTCAGTAAGACCAGTTTCAACGAAGGTAAAAGCGTGCCGGGCATCGCACATGCGGTAGTATTGGAGAGTCCGGCGGTGAAATAGGGAAAAGCAGCAGGTCAGAAATGAAACACACTCTTGCAAGCGCTGTAAGTTACTGGTAAAATAAACCTCAAACGGCGAAAACACATTATGCCGGGAATGGCTGGTGAGTCAAAATGCGCAGGATAGAATTTAAGATGGAGCGGCCGGGACTGTTGGAGGTCGGACAGAAGATCACAGTGACCGAGGGACTTCTGCCCAGTAACTATTATTATACGATAGACCCGTCTCTGGCCATGTCCCCCAATATTCCTTTTCGTTATCGGTTGAAGAATCGCGAAGGAGTTGTGGCGGATATCGTGGAGAATTCCAGAGGATTCTACGTGACGGCGGAATTTGATGAGCCGGAGGTAGATATGACGAAGTAAACGCTATGTGCATGCTGCATCGGATTTTGGATGTGCCGGGATCCGGAGGCATCCTCAGGGCGTAATTATAGGAGGAAGAGGAGAATATTATGTTACAGAAGATTTCAACAGACAAAGCACCCGCAGCAATCGGACCTTACTCTCAGGGCATTGTACTGGGCAATATCTTTTTCGCATCCGGACAGATCCCTATTGATCCCGCTACCGGAGAGATTCACGGAACTACCATCGAGGAACAGGCAGAGCAGGTAATGAAGAATATCGGCGAGCTGTTAAAGGCAGCAGGCACCGATTACACCAGAGTGGCCAAGACCTCCTGCTTCCTGGCAGATATGGGCGATTTCGCAGCTTTCAATCAGGTCTATGCAAAGTACTTTACTGAGAATCCTGCCAGAAGCTGCGTTGCAGTCAAGAGCCTTCCCAAGAACGTATTATGTGAAGTGGAAGTCATTGCGGAAGTATAAAGTGTAAGTAACCACCATGAGCAAATAGCATGATGTCGGGGTCAAAATCCCCACAGAGGCAGTTCTGCAAATGGGGCGCTACGAAGGTTATAAAGAAGAACAGGACGGAAGATCGTCGCTTACAGGCGGCGATTTTCTTGTGTATAGGTAAGGTGGACAGAAATTTATGAAAAACAATATTACTCTGATCGGCATGCCGGGTTCGGGAAAAAGTACGGTAGGCGTGGTTCTGGCAAAGCGCCTGGGCAGACGTTTTGTGGATTCGGATCTGGTGATCCAGGAAAGACACGGTAAATTATTGCATGAACTCATCACGGAACACGGCGTGGAGGGCTTCTGGCAGATCGAGAGCAACGTAAATGCCTCTCTGAATCTGGAAAACAGCATCATTGCCACCGGCGGAAGTGCCTGCTACGAGCCGGAGGGCATGCAGCATCTGCGGGATATCAGCACCGTGGTATATTTGAAGCTTCCTTATGAGGAAGTGGAACAGCGGCTGGGAGATCTGAATGCCAGAGGTGTGACCCTGCAGCCCGGTCAGACATTGAGGGACCTGTACGAGGAGAGAACCCCTTTGTATGAAAAATATGCGGATCTGATCATAGACTGTAGCAGAAAAATGCTGCGGGATGTAGTGGCGGAGATTGCTGAGAGATATAAGAAACAGCCCTGACAAGATCACATAACCGTAAAGCAGCAAGGAACGAAAAATATAAGGAATGGAAAATACAACTATGGAAAATACGAGAACAAAAACTACGAGAAACAGCCTGATCCTGCTGTTAACGGCTGCCATCTGGGGCATGGCGTTCGTCTCCCAGAGCAAGGGTATGGACTATATGCATCCGTTCACCTTTAACGGTGTCCGTTCCCTGATCGGTGCCGCCAGCATTCTGGTGTATATTCTGATCAGCAGAAAGATTGCAGGGGACAAAGCTGCGCCCCTTGACTGGAAACTGAATGTGAAAGCAGGACTTTTGTGTGGCATTTTCCTAACGATCGCCAGTACCTTGCAGCAGTTCGGTATTAAATACACCAGTGTCGGTAAGGCGGGATTTATCACAACGCTATATATCATTTTTGTCCCCATGTTCGGTATCTTTCTGAAGAAAAAAGTGGCGCCGGTGGTCTGGGCGGCAGCAGTCATGGCAGCCGTGGGCATGTATCTGCTCTGCATGACCGAGTCCCTGCGTCTCGGAGCCGGAGATATCATGGTATTTTTATGTGCCATTGCATTTGCCATACAGATCATGACCGTTGACCATTATGCAGCAAGAATTGACGGAGCTGTGGTATCCTGTATCCAGTTCACGGTCTGTGGAGTGGTCTGCTGCATCGGAGCACTCATCTGGGGACAGCCCACCTTCGGTCAGTTGCAGGAAGGCCTGGGAGCCCTGTTATATGCCGGTGTTTTAAGCTGTGGTGTGGGTTATACCTTACAGATCGTAGGCCAGAAAGGACTGAATCCTACGGTGGCGGCACTGATCATGAGCCTGGAATCCGTCATTGCCACGATCTCCGGATGGATCGCCTATAAGATCGGATTTCTGACTACTGATCAGACACTGACAGCCAGGCAGATCGCAGGCTGCGTTATCGTATTTGCGGCGGTGATCCTGGTACAGCTTCCGCCGGAATGGTTTCGTTTTGGCAAAAAGAATGCATCAATAAAGAATGCATAATTTTAAGAAAAAGTGCAGAGACTGTCCTTAGACAGATAGTAAGGGGGAAATGCAGAGAATGGATTATATCAATGCTTTCTGGGTGGGCGGCCTGATCTGTGCTTTGGTGCAGATATTAATGGAAAAAACGAAGATGATGCCGGGACGCATCATGGTGCTTCTGGTGGTCACCGGTGCGGTGATCAGTGCCCTTGGCTGGTATGAACCGTTTCAGAATTATGCGGGAGCAGGAGCCAGTGTACCGTTATTGGGCTTTGGAAATGTATTAATGAAGGGCGTGAAAGAAGCGGTGCAGGAACAGGGATTTTTAGGACTTTTTGCCGGAGGATTCAAGGCTGGAGCCGTGGGAACCTCCGCAGCGCTGATCCTCGGTTATCTGGCGAGCCTGCTCAGCAAACCGAAGATGAAGGAGTGACCGTCAGGAACCGCTCCTACGAATGATTCGAAGAACTGGGGATACCCCGGAGAGCGGGATCAGAGTTCTTCGTAGGAGATACCCTTCAGATCCAGATATTTTTTTAATGCCCTGTCCCATGCGGTGTCGGCACTTTTATCCATGGTGAAGACCTGGTAGGCACATCCGGTGGTGAGAACCGTTTTTTCCCCGTCGTAGCGGATATTCAGCACCAGTGCCCGGATGACGTCAGGGTCCACCTGGGCTTTTGTAAGCATGGCGGCGGCTTTATCCGGCTGCATATGAAGCACGAATTTAAAATACAAAGGAGTGTGTTTTCCCTTGATGAGGTCAAAGCACAGTCCTTTTATTTTGCACCAGGACTGCAGCTCCCAGGGGATACAGTCTGCACTCCGTTCCTCTGCGGGATAGAAGTCCTTGTTGATATGCCCGTCAATGGTAACGGTGAGAGCCGTGCTGACGGTGGCTTCTTCCAACAGGAAAGGATCGAAAGTATCCGCTACCAGCAGGTGGTTCATAAAATTTTTCATGGATGTAATCTGTAATGCGATCATAGGGACTCCTTATATGTTTGTGAGAAGAACTCTGTGAGGAGCTTCGGTCGAAACGGAACAATCCTACCCTCTATTCGCATATCGTGGGATTATCATCCCACTTTTATGCTCATATCGGGGCGGGTCCTAAGGTCTTTCACCCACTTATGAGCAAGCTCATATGGGCTTAGACCTTTTGACCCTGGCATCATATAATATGCTGACTATATAGAAATAGTATAAACGAAGTCCGCCGAAAAGGGAATATGAATATTTTGTGTAAAGGCTTTACGAACGGAATGTTTCGTGTTATTATAAGTAGTATTAAAAACTACATAGTATGGTTTTTGAAAAATGAAAATAATTGTAACTATTCAGTGCCCCATTCGCAGAATGACTCTTTGGGAGTTATATTTTTGAATAGCTGCAATCAATGATATGGAGATTAATATGAGTTTTAAAATCGTAGTAGACAGCTGTTGTGAATTGCCGGAAGAATATTTGCAGGATTCCCGGTTCGAGATCGTGCCTTTGGGACTGGAAGTGGGAGATTACCAAATTCAGGATGATGAGAATTTTGATCAGGCGGAATTCCTGAAAAAGGTGGCAGAGTGTCCGAAATGTCCCAAGTCGGCATGCCCTTCCCCAGAGCGTTTCAGGGAAGCCTACCACACAGAAGCAGAGCATGTGTATGTGATCACTTTATCCTCCCACCTCAGCGGAAGCTACAACAGTGCGGTGCTTGGTATGAATCTGTATCGGGAAAAATACGGGAAGAAGCAGATCCACGTCATCGATTCCGAGTCCGCCAGCTGTGGTGAGACCCAGATCGTGAAGAAACTGGTAGAACTGGAAGAGCAGGGCCTTTCCTTTGAAGAGATCGTGAAGCAGATCGAAGAGTTCCGCAGCAATGTGCATACCTATTTTGTACTGGATAATCTGGAGACGCTGCGCAAGAACGGCAGACTGATCGGGGGGAAAGCAATGGTGGCAACCAACCTGAACATCAAGCCGATCATGGCCGGAGACAAGGGCAGTATCGTGCAGAGAGGCCAGAGCGTCGGCATGAAGAAAGCACTCCGAAGAATGGCGGAGATCGTTCTGGAAGAGGCAGGGGATACGAAGGAACGTTTCCTGATGATCACCCACTGCAATGCTCCTGACCGCGCCGAGACCATGAAGAAGCTTCTTATGGAAAAGGCAGAGTTCAAAGGATGCCTGATCATGGACACCCGCGGTGTCAGCAGCATGTACGCCAACGATGGCGGCGTGATCGTGACGGTGTAAAAAGATTAATATCATAGGCAATATAGCTCCGGCGGATTAGCCTGTCATTTTTTGTTTCTGACAGCCTGTTCCGCCTGGGCTATTTTTTTCATAAAAAGCAAATATAGAGGGCATTTTATGAAAAACAGAATTTGAGAGAGCGGTGCCATGAATCTGGCAAAATAAGAAATTGAAATGTAAGGGCTTACATACACGCCAGACAAACATCCTCATGCATATTCCACAAAAAGATAGATAAAAAATTAACTTTCCTAAAAACTATTGATAGTTTTTATTATTTAAGATACAATTGCACATATACAAAAATCAGTAGCCGACAAGAAACGGCTATTTTTTAAAAAATAAAATGTAAGCACTTACACGGCGCAACAGGCAGCCAGCTCAGGTGGCCAATGCCATAGTACGTGTCAGTAAAACACCGCGCCTGCAGACGGAGAGCAGCACGCCATAGCCGTTGCCGGCAGCGCCCGTGGCGCAGGGCATAAAAGTAACGCAGGCATCAGCCCGCAGAATGGAGAAGATTATGAGCCGATTGAAGATAGCTACCCCGAATAAAGCACAGCTTACGGTGGAACGCCTGTACAAAGATCTGGAGAGAAGAATTATCGCCAGCCCGCCCGGATTATGTCCGGTGGACCTGCAGCTTTCTTTTCTGAAAATGTGTCATGCCCAGACCTGTGGTAAATGTGTGCCCTGCCGTGTGGGACTGGGGCAGTTGCAGAACCTGATGGAGGATGTATTGGCAGGCAAATCCACCCTGAAGACACTGGATCTGATCCGGGATACCGCTTCCGACATTGTGGACTCCGCTGACTGTGCCATCGGTTACGAGGCGGCCCATATGGTACTGGCCGGACTGGAAGGCTTCCGTGAGGATTATGTCTATCACATTGAACATGGGGGAAAATGTTCCTGCCATATTACCCAGCCGGTTCCCTGTGTGGCGCTGTGCCCCGCAGGTGTGGATATCCCCGGTTACATAGCACTGGTGAAGGAAGAGCGTTATGCAGATGCCGTGAAGCTGATCCGCAAGGACAATCCTTTCCCCACCGCCTGTGCCCTGATCTGTGAGCATCCCTGTGAGGCAAGATGCCGCCGCAACATGATCGATAGTGCCATCAATATCCGCGGCCTGAAGCGTATGGCAGTGGACAATGCCAGAGCCAACACGGTTCCTGTGCCTGAGAAAGCAGAGAGCACCGGTAAAAAAGTAGCAATCATCGGCGGAGGCCCCGGCGGACTGTCTGCGGCATATTATCTGGAGCTGATGGGACACCATGCCGTGGTATTTGAGGAAAAGAGCAAGCTGGGCGGTATGCTGCGCTACGGAATTCCCAACTATCGTTTCCCAAGAGAACGCTTACAGGAGGACATTGACACTATTCTGTCCACCGGAGTGGAAGTGAAATTGAACACCAGAGTCGGCAACGGCGAAGGTGAGATTTCTTATAATAAGCTGCACGAAGAATACGATGCAGTCTATATTGCCATCGGTGCCCATACGGATAAAAAGATCGGTATCGAGGGAGAGGATGCCAACGGTGTCATGTCTGCAGTGGAAATGCTGCGCCGCATCGGTGACGATGACATGCCGGACTTCAAGGACAAGACCGTAGTCGTAGTCGGCGGCGGTAACGTAGCCATGGACTGTACCCGTTCCGCCATTCGTCTGGGTGCGAAAAAGGTGGGAATTGCCTACCGCAGAAGACAGACCGATATGACGGCGCTTCCTGAAGAAGTGGAAGGCGCCATCGCAGAGGGCGCAGAGCTTTACAGCCTGAAAGCACCTCACAAGATCGAAGCCGACGAGAACGGCAATGTGACGGCTCTGTGGGTAGAACCGCAGATCATCGGCCCCATCGATGCCTGGGGACGAGCCCGTCCGATCCAGGCGGATGTGCCTCTCCTTCGAATCCCCTGTGATATCGTCGTGGTGGCCATCGGTCAGGGTATCAAGACCCGCCATTTCGAGGAGGCGGGTATCTCCGTAAAACGAGGCACCATTACTGCCATGAGTGACAGTGAAGTCAAGGATGTCCACGGTGTATTTGCCGGTGGTGACTGTGTGACCGGTCCGGCTACCGTCATCCGTGCCATTGCCGCCGGAAAAGTAGCTGCAGCCAATATCGATGAATATCTGGGTTACCACCATGTAGTACCCTGTGATGTGGAGATCCCGCCGGTATCCTACGAGGACAAGGAACCCTGCGGACGGATCCAGCTGAGTGAAAAGGAAGCTGGAGAGCGCAAGACGAATTTCGATGCATTTGAATGCGGCATGACGAAGCAGGAAGCCTGCCAGGAAGCGGGCAGATGCTTACGCTGCGATAAATACGGCTACGGAAGCTTAAAGGGCGGCCGAGCTGCCATCTGGTAAAAAGAGGAGCAAACAATGGGCGAGAAAATGATAAACCTTACAATAGACGGCGTGCAGCTGCAGGTCCCGGAGGGAACCAGCGTCATGAGCGCGGCAGCAGGCGTGGGAATCGAAGTACCGCATCTGTGCTTTTTAAAAGACATCAATGAGATCAGTGCCTGCAAGGTCTGCGTGGTGGAAGTGCAGGGAAAAAGCAAGCTGATCACAGCCTGCAACAGCCCGGTGGAAGAGGGAATGGTAGTGTATACCAATTCTCCGAAGGTACGCCGTGTGCGCAAGACAAATGTGGAACTGATCCTGTCCCAGCATGATTGTCACTGTGCCACCTGTGTCAGAAGCCGTAACTGTAATTTACAGCAGATTTCCAACGATCTGGGAATTCTGGAAGTACCTTTTACCGAGGAGGTTCCCGAGACACCCTGGGATCATTCTTTCCCTCTGATCCGGGATTCCAGAAAATGTATTAAATGTATGCGCTGTGTACAGATCTGCGATAAAGTCCAGGCCATGCATGTCTGGGATGTACAGAACACCGGATCCCGTACCACAGTAGATGTGGCGGATAATAAGACCATCGATTGCTCCGACTGTACACTGTGTGGACAGTGTATTACCCATTGTCCTACCGGAGCATTGCGGGAACGAGACGATACATACAAGGCTTTCGAGGCACTGGCGGATCCCGAGAAGGTCACAGTAGTCCAGGTGGCACCGGCGGTAAGAACCGCATGGGGCGAGGAACTGGGACTGAATGCGGAGGAAGCTTCCGAGGGCAAAATGGTGGCAGCGCTGAAGCGCATCGGTTTTGACTATGTATTTGATACCAACTTCGCAGCAGATCTGACGATTATGGAAGAGGGAAACGAACTGCTGGAGCGGCTGGACAATTCCCGGAAATACGCATGGCCCATGTTTACCTCCTGCTGTCCCGGCTGGGTAAGCTTCGTGTCCAAGAAGTATCCGGAGTATCTGCGGAATTTGTCCACGGCAAAATCCCCCCAGCAGATGTTCGGTGCCATGGCGAAGACTTATTTTGCACAGAAGAAAGGGATTGATCCCAATAATATCTGCTGTATCTCCATCATGCCCTGCGTATCCAAGAAGAGAGAGGCTTCTCTTTCTTATATGAAGAGCGCCGGAGCCGGACAGGATGTGGATATAGTACTGACCACAAGAGAATTCGTGCGGATGATCCGTGCCGAGCATATCAATACCCGGTTCTTAAAGGAGCAGGCTTTTGATTCTCCTCTGGGAGAAAGCACCGGTGCCGGAGTGATCTTCGGCGTCACCGGCGGTGTCATGGAGGCAGCACTTCGTACTGCATATGCAGTAGTGGAAGGCAAGAATCCGGAAGCAGATGCTTTCCGGGCAGTCCGGGGAAGAGACGGCAGAAGAGAAGCAGACTTCACACTGGGAGATCAGACCTTACATACCTGTACTGTCAGCGGACTGGCCAATGCGGAGAAGCTGATGGAGGACATTAAGGCAGGAAGGGTATCCTATGATTTCGTGGAAGTCATGGCATGCCCCGGTGGTTGTGTCGGAGGCGGCGGACAGCCCATCCACGACGGATGCGAATTCGCGGAGCGGCGCGGAGGCACCCTGTACCGTCTGGACAGTGAGAGAAAGCTTCGCTTCTCCCATGAGAACCCCGAGGTACAGAAGGCCTACGAAGAGTTTCTGGGCAAGCCCCTCAGCCGCACCGCCCATAAGCTTTTGCATTCCGAACACGTGAACGAACTGTACTTTGAAACACATAACTACTTGTAATACCAGGTGACCGATTTAGCCGCAGGGCATGCTTGCATGCGCCTGCGGCTGAATCAGGGAACCGCCCAAACATGAGGAAGAAGCGATTTGCGAAGCAAATCAGCGGAATCCGAATGTTTGCAAGACCCTATTGACATTTTTTCACACAGGGTCTATACTGTGTATAGTTTAAAGATGATTACTAGAGTAAGAGTGGACGCGCGCCACTCTTTCTTGTTGTTGTAACGACAGCTCATATCAGTAAAGGAGGGCCTACATGTCCAAACGAGAGGACTACGAAAACAGAACCGAAGAACTGCTGACGCCCATCGCAGAAGTAAGTCAGGTGGAGATCTACGATGTGGAGTATGTAAAAGAAGGCAGTGACTACTATCTGAGAGCTTACATCGACAAGCCGGAAGGTGTGAACATTCTGGATTGCGAGAATGTCAGCAGAGCATTATCCGAAGCTCTGGACAAGGCTGATTTCATTCCGGATGCTTACATTCTGGAAGTCAGCAGCCCGGGACTGGGTAGAACACTGAAAAAGGATAAGCATTTGCAGAAGAGCATCGGTGAAGAAGTAGAGATCAAGCTGTTCAAGCCCATTGACAAATGCAAAGAGTTTTCTGGCATTCTGGAGAGCTTCAATGCAGATAACATTACGATCACGGAAGACGGCAGCCCGAGAACTTTTGCCAGAGCAGACATTGCCCTGATCCGTCTTGCATTAGATTTTTGATACTATTCAGAGCCAAAGGGCGAAGGAATAGTTATAGCTTGTAGAATAAGAAGAAACCATACACTAAGAAAAGGCGAAAGCCGGAATGGAGGAAATGATGAATAAGGAATTAATGGAGGCACTGGACGTTCTGGAGAAGGAGAAGGAGATCAGCAAGGAGACCTTGTTTGAAGCCATCGAGAACTCCCTGATGACAGCCTGCAAGAACCATTTTGGAAAGGCTGACAATGTCCATGTGGAGATTAATAGAGAGACCTGCGATTTTCTGGTATATGCTGAGAAGGAAGTCGTTCCAACGAAGGATGATGTGGAGGATGACTGCCTGCAGATTGCTCTGGAGGATGCACAGGAGATTTCCAAGAGAGCACAGGTGGGCGACATGATCCATGTGGAGATCAAGTCCAAGGAGTTCGGCCGTATCGCTACCCAGAATGCCAAGAACGTGATCTTACAGAAGATCCGTGAGGAAGAGAGAAGCGTGATCTACAACCAGTACTACGAGAAGGAAAAGGATGTTGTGACCGGCGTAGTACAGCGTTATGTAGGCAAGAACATCAGCATCAATCTGGGTAAGGCAGATGCCATGCTGACCGAGAACGAGCAGGTAAAGGGCGAAGTATTCAAGCCCACCGAGCGTATCAAGGTTTACATTGTGGAAGTAAAGAACACCCCGAAGGGACCCCGCATCAATGTCAGCCGTACCCATCCGGAACTGGTAAAGAGACTGTTCGAGTCCGAAGTTACCGAGATCAAGGACGGTACCGTAGAGATCAAGAGCATTGCCAGAGAGGCAGGAAGCCGTACCAAGATCGCTGTATGGAGCAATAACCCCAATGTAGATGCTGTCGGCGCCTGTGTAGGTATGAATGGTGCCCGCGTCAATGCTATCGTGGAAGAGCTGCGCGGTGAGAAGATCGATATCGTGAACTGGGATGAGAACCCCGGTAACCTGATTCAGAATGCACTTTCTCCTGCCAAGATCGTAGCAGTATTTGCAGATCCCGATGAGAAGACCGCAAAGGTAGTCGTACCCGATTATCAGTTGTCTCTGGCTATCGGTAAGGAAGGTCAGAACGCAAGACTGGCAGCAAGACTGACCGGCTACAAGATTGACATCAAGTCCGAGACTCAGGCCAAGGATGCTCCCGGCTTCCGTTATGAGGACTATGTGGATGATTACGAAGATGATACCGTAGACGATTTTGATGGAGAGCAGGAATAATCAATGGCAAAAAAGATTCCACTGAGGCAGTGCGTAGGCTGCGGAGAAATGAAAGGCAAAAAAGAAATGCTGCGTGTCCTGAAAACACCGGAAGATGAGATATGTCTGGATGCAACCGGCAAAAAAAACGGACGTGGTGCATATATATGCAGACAGAAGGAATGTCTGCAGAAAGCCCGGAAGAATAAAGGATTAGAACGTTCTTTCAAGATGAGTATTTCTCCTGAGGTATATGATACACTGGAAAAGGAGTTTGATCAGCTTGAAACAGAATAAAATTTATTCCCTTTTGGGACTTGCGATGAGGGGGCGTAACCTGGTAAGCGGTGAATTCCAGACGGAGGACGCTGTGAAAAAAGGTTCTGCCATGTTGGTGATCGTTGCAGAGGATGCATCGGCCAATACGAAAAAGTTGTTTCACGACAAATGTTCCTATTATGAAGTCCCGGTATATGAATATGGCACGAAGGAAGAACTCGGCTGGGCCATCGGCCGGGATCTGAGATCTTCGGTAGGTGTGTGTGATGCGGGACTGGCAGATGCACTCATCAAGCAATTGGAAGCGAATTTGCCCGGTTAGGCAGAATGGAGGAAAGCATGGCGAAAATCAAAGTACATGAACTCGCAAAAGAATTGGAACTACAGAGTAAGGATATATTAAGTTTTTTACAGGAAAAAGGAATTGAGGCAAAGGCAGCACAGAGCTCGCTGGAAGAGGATGCGGCAGCACTGGTACGCAACAGCCTCGGAAAGAAAAAAGCAGCTGCACCCGCAGCACAGAAAGCTCCGGTAAATACCGAAAACGCAAAGCCTGCTGAGGAAAAGGCTCAGGCACCCGCAAGGGAAGCAAAGGCTCAGGAAACGAAAGTTTCCGAGGAAACCAAATCTACTGAGGAGACGAAAAAGAAGAAAAAGATTATTTTCGTTAGCAACACTCAGAATTCCAAGATGCCCGGACAGCGTCAGGGTGGTCAGAGTGGACAGGGACAGAGAAATGCAGGCGGACAGCGTCCGAATCAGGGCGGCAGATACCAGAACAATGGTTACCAGAATAATTCCTACGGCAACCGTGTTCAGGCACAGGCTCCCGTACGTCCCATCAAGCCGCTGACCCCTCCGTCTCCCACTCCCAGCGTGGCAATGGTACCCGGCAACCGTGGACAGCAGCCTGCGAAAAAGCCTCAGACACAGGCACCGGTAAAGGAGCAGGCAGTACAGAATACTGCAGCCGCACAGGCAGCACAGCCAGCACAGAATGTGGCACAGACCAGACCGGCAGACAGACCTCAGAACGGTAACCGTGACAACCGCGATAACCGTCAGGGCGGTTACGGTCAGAATAATCGTGACAACCGTGGACAGAACGAGCGTGGCCAGGGCGGTTACAACCGTGACAACAGAGACGGCAATCGTGACAATCGTCAGGGTGGCTACGGACAGGGTAACCGTCAGGGCGGACAGAATGGTAACAGAGGAGGTATGGGCAATGGCAGACCTCAGGGAGGCGGATTTAACAGACAGGGTCGTCCGGGTATGGAAGGCGGTCAGGGTGATCGCCGCGGTAACGGCAATGGTGAGCGCGGTTACGGCAATAACGGCCGCGACGGAAGAGGCAATGGCGGATCGGGTAATCGATTCGGAGATAACAGACAGAATAAGGGCTTCGCTCCGGAACCTGCAGGCAAGGATCTTGAGAAGAAGCGCGAAGATGAAAAGAGACGTTTCAGCCAGGAGAAGGACAACAAGCGTTCCAAGAAGGACCATATCTACGAGGACGAGGACGCGCTGAAGAACAAGCCCGGACGTTTCATCAAGCCGGAAAAGAAGAAGGAAGAGGTACAGGAAGAGCAGATCAAGGTGATCGTGCTGCCGGAATCCATTACCATCAAAGAACTGGCTGAGAAGATGAAGTTACAGCCCGCAGCCATCATCAAGAAGCTGTTCCTGGAAGGTAAGATTGTAACCGTGAACCAGGAGATCTCCTATGAAGATGCAGAGAACATTGCCATGGAATATGACATTCTCTGTGAAAAAGAGGTCAAGGTAGATGTCATCGAAGAACTGTTGAAGGAAGATGAAGAGGACGAGGCAGATCTGGTGGAGAGACCTCCCGTAATCTGTGTTATGGGTCACGTTGACCATGGTAAGACTTCCCTGTTAGACGCTATCCGTAAGACCAACGTAACCGATCGTGAGGCAGGTGGTATCACCCAGCACATCGGTGCTTATACTGTAAATGTGGGAGACCGTAAGATCACCTTCTTAGATACTCCCGGACACGAAGCATTTACCGCCATGCGTATGCGTGGTGCCAATGCGACCGATATCGCTATCCTGGTAGTAGCAGCGGACGACGGCGTAATGCCCCAGACCGTAGAGGCGATCAACCATGCAAAGGCAGCAGGTGTGGAGATCATCGTAGCAGTGAACAAGATCGATAAGCCCTCAGCCAACATTGACCGTGTAAAACAGGAGCTGGCAGAGTACGAGCTGATCCCCGAGGATTGGGGCGGAAGTACCGTATTTGCACCGGTATCTGCGAAGAGCGGAGAAGGTATTGACCAGTTGCTTGACATGATCCTGCTGACCGCAGATATCATGGAACTCAAGGCCAACCCCAAGAGAAAAGCAAGAGGTCTGGTCATCGAGGCAGAGCTGGATAAGGGACGCGGTCCCGTGGCTACCGTACTGGTACAGAAAGGTACCCTGCATGTGGGAGATTTCATTTCCGCAGGCGTGGCACACGGTAAGGTAAGAGCCATGATCGATGATAAGGGACGCAGAGTAAAAGAAGCAGGACCGTCTACCCCTGTAGAAATCCTGGGCCTCTCCGATGTTCCCAGTGCAGGTGAAGTATTCCTGGCACATGATAATGATAAGACAGCAAAATCCTATGCGGAGACCTATCTGGCACAGAACAAGGAAAAGATGCTGGAAGAGACCAAGGGCAGAATGTCCCTGGATGATCTGTTCAGCCAGATCCAGGAGGGTAATCTGAAGGAACTGAACCTGATCGTCAAGGCTGACGTACAGGGTAGTGTCGAGGCTGTAAAACAGTCCCTGATGAAGCTGTCCAACGAAGAAGTAGTAGTTAAATGTATCCACGGCGGCGTAGGTGCCATCAATGAGTCCGACGTATCTTTGGCAAGTGCGTCCAACGCGATCATCATCGGATTCAACGTTCGTCCCGATGCGACTGCCAAGGCAACCGCAGAGAGAGAGGGCGTGGATGTACGTCTGTACAAGGTCATCTACCAGGCTATCGAAGATGTGGAAGCTGCCATGAAGGGTATGCTGGATCCCGTATACGAGGAGAAGGTTATCGGTCATGCAGAGGTTCGTCAGATCTTCAAGGCATCCGCTATCGGTAACATCGCAGGTTCCTATGTTCTGGACGGTGTGTTCCAGAGAGGCTGTAAGGTTCGTATCACCCGTGAGGGCGAGCAGATCTTCGAAGGCAACCTGGCTTCCTTGAAGAGATTCAAGGATGATGTGAAGGAAGTTAAGGCCGGATATGAGTGTGGTCTCGTATTCGAAGGCTTTGACAAGATGCAGGAGCTGGATATCGTAGAAGCATATATCATGGTGGAAGTACCACGGTAGGTTACTAGAACGCATCCGTTCGCAGATGCATTCCGCTTACCCACGCTCGCGCTCTGCAAAAAACGTAGCGGACACTAAGAATCTTCCTGCGCTTTGCTTGCAAGATTCAAGTGCCGACGTTTTTCAACGGGGTTACGCGAAACGCATTCTGTTCGCGGATGCTCGCCAAGACGTCTACGATACCCGCAGGAAAGAATTAAGAAGGAATAAGAATGAGAAAGAATAGTGTGAAAAATACCCGTATCAACGGGGAAGTACAGCGCGTTCTGGCAGAGATCATCCGGGGCGGTCTCAAGGACCCCCGGATCAGTCCCTGGACCAGTGTGGTCGCTGTGGAAGTGGCACCGGATCTGAAGAGCTGTAAGGCATGGATCAGCGTGCTGGGAGACGAGGAAGTCAGAAAGTCTACCCTGCAGGGACTGAAGAGCGCCGAAGGCTTTATCCGCAGAGAACTGGCTCGTACCATCAATCTGCGTAATACTCCGGATATCACTTTTGTGATGGATCAGTCCATTGAATACGGTGTCAATATGTCCCACAAGATCGATGAGGTCATTGCAGCGGATGAACAGGCACAGAAGCCGGAAAATGAAGTGGTGGAAGATACGGAAGAAACAGAGGAAGGTGACGAGTAATGGATTTGCGTGAAGAATGTCTGGGTGCGAAAAAGATCGGCATCAGCGGACATATTCGTCCGGATGGAGACTGTGTGGGTGTATGTCTTTCCTTACAGATGTATCTGCGTAAACTCCTTCCCGAAGCGGAAGTTACCGTATATCTGCAGAAGCCGTCCGAAGAGTTTTCCTATCTGAAAGGATACGATGAGATTCAGACCGAATGTCCCGTGCAGGAGCCTTTTGATGTGTATTTTGCGCTGGATTGCAGTGGGGATCGTCTGGGAGATGCGGAGATGTATTTCCAGAATGCGAAAAAGAAGATCAACATTGATCATCACATCAGCAATTCCGGTTGCGGTGATGTGAATCTGGTCCGTCCGGAAGTGGGAAGTGCCTGTGAGGTGCTGTATCACATTATGGATGCGGAACTTATTGACAAGGATATTGCGGAAGCGCTGTATACCGGCATCATCCATGATACCGGTGTATTCCAGTATTCCAATACGACACCTGAGACGCTGCAGGCAGCAGCGTTTCTGATCTCCTTCGGATTCAATTTCCCGAAGCTGATCGAGGAAAGCTTTTACCAGAAGACCTATCTGCAGACCCAGATCATGGGCAGAGCTCTGATGGAGAGCATTCGTTTCATGGACGGACGCTGCATCGTGAGCATGGTGGACCGCAAGACCATGGAATTCTACAATGCGGTACCGGGAGATCTGGACGGCATTGTGAACCAGTTGCGCAATATCAAGGGCGTGGACTGTGCGATTTTCATGTATGAGACCAACGTACTGGAGTACAAGGTCAGCATGCGTTCCAATGAGAAAGTAGATGTGGCGAAGGTGGCATCTTTCTTCGGAGGCGGCGGACATGTACGTGCCGCAGGCTGCACTATGAAGGGAACCTTCCATGATTGTGTCAACAATTTGTCACTGCACATCGACAAACAACTGCGGGGAGAACAGGATTAATGGACGGCATCATCAATGTATATAAGGAAGCGGGCTTTACCTCCCATGATGTGGTAGCCAAGCTTCGCGGGATCTGCCGGCAGAAAAAGATAGGGCACACAGGTACACTGGATCCACAGGCTACCGGTGTGCTTCCTGTATGTCTGGGGAATGCTACCAGAGCATGTGAAATGCTGACGGACAGGACCAAGGAATATGTGGCAGAACTTCTGCTGGGACAGATCACAGATACCCAGGATATCACGGGAACCGTTCTGGAAGAGCGGGAAGTGGCGGTGAGTGAAGCACAGGTACGTGAAGTGATCGCCGGTTTTGTCGGCGGCTATGACCAGATCCCACCCATGTATTCTGCACTGAAGGTCAATGGGAAAAAGCTCTATGAGCTGGCCAGAGCGGGCAAAGAAGTGGAACGGCAGGCAAGACATGTGGATCTGCCGGCAATCGAGATTCTGGAAATAAAGTTTCCCGTGGTAAAATTCCGCGTGGAATGTTCCAAGGGAACCTATATCCGCAGTCTCTGTGCCGATATTGGGGAAAAACTGTGCTGCGGCGGCACCATGCAGAGCCTCGTTCGCACCAGAGTCGGGGAATTCCGGCTGGCAGATGCCCTGACACTTGCACAGCTGCAGGAACTTCGGGACACGGAGAGGCTGGAGGAAGCACTGCTTCCCACAGACCGTATTTTTTCGGATTTTCCCATGTTGCATGTGGAGGAAAAGTGGCGGAAACTGATCGATAACGGGAATGCTTTTTATCCGGGACAGACTGTGGAACAGACCACACATCCGGCAGGAGAGTGGGTGCGCATCTACAGAGAGGATGACAGCTTCGTGGGCATTTATGCGTATGATGAAACGAAGGAATGGTACAAGCCCGTGAAGATCTTCCCAAGTAATACAGAAAGCAGGAAATAGACTTGGAAATCATTGCAGGAACAACAGACTTTTATCTGGAAAAAGATACAGCAGTAGCCATCGGTAAATTTGACGGAGTCCATCTGGGCCACAGGAGACTTTTGGAAGAGATTCTTGGTCGAAAAAAATACGGGCTGGCGGCGTGCGTGTTCACCTTTGACCCTACACCGGCAGTGCTGTTCGG
>OGKY01000480.1_pt1 | contig 18173 bp, 17 predicted proteins | sample 1572731 | NCBI WGS metagenome assembly OGKY01 (sample SAMEA2581924, study PRJEB24529) | metagenome | biome: Human gut stool | place: China | collected 2011
GCTATATCAGTCACAAACTCACGGCTCGCCTTCGCACCACCGTAACCGTCAAACTCAGGATAGTAATTTTCCTGTAAACTCAGTCCATTACTTCCTCCGGGCAAATAAGCATACAACTTTTTCACAATATTAAAATCAATTGCCATATTCACTTTGTCATCAACTTCTGCACCGCCTACGGCGCCTTTCACAACAGGGATATTAACTGTTACTCCGCCAGAACGTATTTTTTGATCAGTAATCTGAGGTTCTGCAGCCCATGCTGAAACAGCTATCCCCAAAGCCATGACTCCTGCCACACAGACAGTTATAAATTTTCGGGACATCTTCATCTGTTGCACCTCCAAGAATAGTTATATTATTAGTATAACATTATTAAATGTCAAAAGAATGTCTTTTCAAAAAAAATCCCCCGTTTAATCGGGGGATTTTCATCTTTTATTCTAAGATACGCATTCTATCCGAACCGGATATAACTTCTTTTTCATCAGGCTCAGCTGTTTTAGCGCCAAACGGCATTTGCGCAATCAAACGATACTGATCTGGGATATTGAATACTTCTTTTACTTCCGCATCAATAATTGGGTTATAATGCTGCAGATTGGCACCTAACCCCTCCTCTTCTAAAGCTGTCCAGATAGCAAACTGCAGCATGCCGTTAGCCTGATCTGCCCAAGTTTTAAAATTTGCCGCATAAGTAGGGAAATTACTGGCAAAAGTTTCTGTAATGCCTTCATCATCAAAATACAAAATAGTACCATACCCTGCTGCAAAACTATTGATTTTAGCTTCAGTAGGCGCAAATTTTTCAGCCGGTACACGTTCACGCAAAGTTCTCATAACAATATCCCAAAAATTTTTATGAGCCTGCTCAAACAATACTACAACACGGGCGCTCTGACAATTAAAGGCCGAAGGAACATCCTCCAACAGCATTTCTATCAGTGCTACAATTTTATTTTTGGGAATCGGAGAAGTGTTGGTAATACTGTAAACGCTGCGGCGTTCATGAATACTGGAAAGAAAAGTTTTTTTCATAATTATGCCTCCTTACTATAAATACTCTTTTATTGCTAATTTGACTTTACTACAAAGCCAGGAGAAATGCAAATTATCAAAAAAACCTCTTTAAGGGCTTCCCTGCTGGTTTGTTACTTTTGTAAAACATTATGAAAGCAATTATTCCTAAAAATCAAATAAAAAAAGCATATCCAAGTTTCTTGGATATGCCTGATTTCTGGTGGGCGCTGACGGGATCGAACCGCCGACATTCTGCTTGTAAGGCAGACGCTCTCCCAGCTGAGCTAAGCGCCCGAATGGTGACCGGTAGGGGAATCGAACCCCTGATACCGCCGTGAAAGGGCGGTGTCTTAACCGCTTGACCAACCGGCCAAATTTTGGTGACCCATGTAGGCCTCGAACCTACGACACCCTGATTAAGAGTCAGGTGCTCTACCAACTGAGCTAATGGGCCGTCGTAATGTTGCTTATATAGAATACACGAAAATGGAAAGTTTGGCAAGAGTTTTTTCGCTGTTTTTCTAATTTTTCCTAAAACCGCAGGAAGCTGTTTTAAAAAAACGGTAAAATTGTGTATACATGTGGAAAGGATTGACGCTGACGTGTTAAAGAAGGTAAAATAAAAACAGTTAGCTTGTTGAACTAAATGAAGGCTTCCCCTAAAAATTTTTTGGAGGATTAAAACATGAAATATGATATCGCAATTATCGGCGGCGGTCCGGCGGGCCTGTCGGCGGCTATTACTGCCAGCAGTAAAGGACGGAAGGTAGTGGTGTTTGAGGCTCACGGTTTCAGTCCCCGTCTGCGCAGTGTCGAGCTTATCACAGATTATATGGGCTGTCCCGATATTTCCGGCAATGAGCTGATGGACAGGTTCATCGAGCATGCACGCCATATCGGTGCGGAGATTATCGAAGAAAAAATAGTTTCATTAAAAGAGAAAGCCGGTTATTTTGAACTGGGTACGCCTAACAGCCAGTATAATGCCGATACGGTAATTCTTGCTACGGGTATTTCCCGTTCCAGCCTGCTGCCGGGCGAAAAAGAATTTTTAGGCCGCGGCGTAAGCTACTGCGCCAAAGTCGACGGCGCTGAATACAAAGGTAAGCGCGTTGCTGCGATCGCCACTGTTCCTGATGCGATGGAAGAAATAGAATATCTGGCTGATATCTGCAGTGAAGTAATTTTTATTCCCCGTTTTCAGGGCTTCGTAGCTCCAAAACGCAAAAATGTAACGGTGGTCCTGGATCAGCCGACTGATATTACCGGTACCGACAGAGTAACCGGGCTGCATACCACTGGTGAATTTTTCAGTGTCCAGGCAGTCTTTATGTTCCGTGCTTCTGATCCGCTCAACAGCTTTTTGCCGGGTCTGCAGATGCGCGGCCGTTCTGTTCTTGTCGACGACCAGGCTGAAACAAGCATCGAAGGCGTTTTCGCCGGCGGCGACTGCACCGGTCAGCCCTGGCAGGTCAATCGTGCGGCTGGTCAGGCTCAGAAAGCCGCTATCAGCGCGATCAATTATCTGGCCAAACGTGACGGTTTGATTGAAACTTTTAAAGAATACAGCTGATTTTAAACTGAATAACAGTGATTTTACGGGCACGCCGATGTTCTTCGGCGTGTTCTCTTTCATATTATGGTAAATTGTGCTAAAATAAAGTTTACGAAGTAATTCAACATTTGGAGGAATGAATAATGTTAGATATGAAATTTGTTAGGGAAAATCCTGAATTGGTTATGGACGCTATGCGTAAGCGTAACGCCAATGTGAACCTTGACGAATTTTTGGAATTGGAAAAGAAACGCCGTGAATTGACCCTGCAGGTCGAGGCTCTTAAAAGCCAGCGCAACGCAGCTTCTCAGGAAATCGGCAAAATGAAAAAAGCCGGTGAGAGTGCAGATGCGCAGATGGCCGAGGTCCGTGCCCTGGGTGATAAGATCGCGGAAGATGATAAAGAGCTGAAGGATATCGAAGCCAGATTAAAAGAAATTCTGATGACGATTCCGAATATGCCGGCAGCAGATACACCTGTTGGCAGCAGTGATGCCGATAATCCGGTAGTGCGTACCTGGCGCGAACCAGCTAAATTTGCTTTTGAGCCTCAGGCTCATTGGGATATCGGCGAAAAATTGAATATCCTCGATGTTGAACGTGCCGGCAAGGTTTCCGGCGCCCGCTTTACTTTTTACCGCGGACTCGGTTCCCGGCTGGAACGTTCCGTAATCAATTTCTTTCTGGATATCCATACTGGTGAAAACGGCTATACGGAATTTTTCCCGCCGTTCATCGTCAATAAAGACAGTATGCAGGGAACAGGCCAGCTTCCTAAATTTGCTGAAGATATGTTCAAACTGGAGGGGCTGGATTATTACCTGATCCCTACTGCCGAAGTTCCGATCACGAATCTGCACCGCGACGAAATTTTAAGCGGCGACGATCTGCCGCTGTATTATACTGCCTACAGCGCCTGCTTCCGCGCTGAAGCAGGCAGTGCCGGCCGCGATACCCGCGGTCTGATCCGTCAGCATCAGTTTAATAAAGTAGAACTGGTAAAATTCACCAAGCCGGAAGATTCCTGGGACGAATTGGAAAAACTGACGGCTAATGCCGAAAAGGTGCTGCAATTATTGGAACTGCCGTATCGTGTCGTGCGTCTTTGCACAGGTGATATTGGGTTCAGCTCTGCTGCAACTTATGATTTGGAAGTGTGGCTGCCGGCGGCTAACTGCTATCGTGAAATTTCTTCCTGCTCCAATTTCCTTGATTTCCAGGCTCGCCGCGCTAACATCCGTTTCCGCCGCGACACTAAATCCAAACCGGAATTCGTACATACCCTGAATGGTTCAGGTGTGGCGGTAGGACGTACTGTTGCCGCTATTCTCGAGAATTACCAGCAGGCAGACGGCAGCGTTATCGTGCCGAAAGTCCTGCGGCCTTATATGGGCTGCGACGTTATCGAAGCACCTAAAAAATAAGTAGTTTTTGCAAACCCCTGCTTTTAATAAGCGGGGGTTTTCCATATTTAGGTATTTTGTGTTGTCAAATCAGCATAGATTACTATATTTAGTAGTGACTTATTTAGTAAAAAAATATTAAAAATCCTAAAAAACCAGTAAAATTTTAGTAAAAACAGACGTTAAGCGTGATTATCACGGTTTTGCCTGAAACTCCTCAAATTTTTTTCAATTTCTTTCATTTTCCTATTGTACTTTCAGTAATTTGTGGTAAAATCATATGAGTAAAATCAATGCTAAAGCAAGGGGAGAGTGGATATGAAGAAGGACATCTTTTTTCAACTTAGTCAAAATGCTGCAGAAAGGCTGGCAGAGCGCTTTGGAACGCCGCTGCTGGTACTTTCTTTAGAACAAATAGAAAAGAACTATCGCTTTTTGAAAAAGCACTTGCCGCGTGTGCAGCTTTACTATGCGATCAAGGCCAATCCGCATCAGCGGATCTTGGAACTGCTGCGTGACCTGGGTTCCTGCTTTGATGTTGCTTCTGACGGCGAGATCAGAACTCTGGCAGCAATGGGTATTGACGGCGAGCGTCTGATTTACGCCAATCCTATCAAAACCGGCGGCGGTCTGCAGGCCTGCTGTGACGTCGGTGTACATAAAATGACTTTTGACAGCGAAAGTGAAATCGTAAAAATGGCACAGGGCTGCCCCGGTGCTACGGTGCTTCTGCGTATCCGTATCGACAATTCTTCCGCACATGTAGATTTGAATAAAAAATTCGGCGTAGGCCGCGAACGCGCAGTAGAACTACTGCAGGCAGCACAGGCTGCCGGTCTTGACGCCGCCGGCGTTTGTTTCCATGTCGGCAGCCAGACGATGAGCGCCGATCCATATCTGAATGCGCTTGATCTGGCCCGCGAGATTTTTGAAGAAGCTGCCGCTGCAGGGATGCAGCTGCGGATCTTAGATATTGGCGGCGGATTTCCGATTCCCGAACCCAAGGTGCGTTTTAATTTAAAAGAAATGCTTAAACAGATCAACGCCCGTCTGGACGAAGATTTTCCCAATGTAGAGATCTGGGCGGAACCGGGACGTTTTATGTGCGGTACGGCTGTCAACCTTATTACCAGCGTCATCGGTGTTACTGAACGCGGCGGTCAGCCCTGGTATTTCCTTGATGATGGTTTATACGGAACTTTTTCCGGCGTTATTTTTGACCAGTGGGACTTTAAGCTGATCAGCTTTAAAGAAGGAGAAGAAGTGGAAGCCACTTTTGCCGGTCCCAGCTGTGATTCGCTGGATATCATGTTCCGCGGCAAACTGACTGTACGCCAGGAGGTAGGCGATCTGCTGCTGGTTCCTTCCTGCGGCGCTTATACTTCGGCTTCGGCGACGACCTTCAACGGTTTCAGTAAAGCCAATTTTATCGTTTGGGAAGATTTAAAAGACGAAATCGAGCCGCAGCCGCAGGCTGCTATGGTTGGCTGAACAACAGAATATCTTTGCTCCGGCTGTTTGCAGCCGGAGTATTTTTATTGCGGTGAGCAGGCGGTTGCAGCGGTAGTTTGACGAAGCGTTACAATTGCTTGTAACGCCTTGCTGCTTGTGATAAAATGTAAAGATAACATGGATAAGTGTTTGTATTTATCGTGGAGGCTTTCTTTTGCAGGCAGATCAGAAAAAAATGCCGCTTGTAGCGGCTATGCTCAAATATAAAAAAGAACAGGTCTATCCTTTCCACACGCCGGGACATAAAGGCGGCCGCGGAATGGAACCGCTTCTGGCTGGCGAGCTGGGAGCAGGCGCATTGCAGATGGACGTTTCGCTGATGGCGGAGCTGGATGACATCCATTGTCCTGAAGGCTGTATTGCCGCAGCGCAGACCCTGGCCGCACAGCTTTACGGCAGCGACCGCTGTTTTTTTGCTGTTAACGGTACGACGCAGGCCATTCAGGCAATGCTGATGACTGCTGTCAAACCGGGCGGTAAAGTTCTTATTCCCCGCAATGCTCACCGCAGTGTTGCCGGAGGGCTGCTTTTAGGTGATCTGGAACCGGTATACGTATTACCGCAGTTTGATGCGGTTTTTGGTATCAACACGCAGGTCACTGCCGGGCAGGTCGAAGAAGCTCTGCAAAAAGATCCTTCTATTAAAGCAGTGTTTCTGACCAGCCCTAATTATTACGGTCAGGCTGCTGATATTAAAACGATTGCTCAAATAGCCCATAAATATGGTGCTGCACTATTGGTAGATGAAGCGCACGGCCCGCATCTTGGCTTCAGCGAATTATTGCCGCCTTCGTCTATGGAGTGCGGTGCGGATGCCTGCGCGCAAAGCACGCATAAAATTTTGGGTGCTATGACGCAATGCTCGATGCTGCATGTGCAGGGCCGGCGCCTTGATTTAAAGCGGGCTGCTGATGTTATGAGCCTGCTGACGACAACCAGCCCCAATTATCTGCTGATGGCGTCTCTGGATGCGGCGCGTTTCCAGCTGGCGACAGGCGGCAGGCAGATGGCGGCACAGGCTGTGGCTGCGGCAGACAGATTGCGGCGGCTTTTACAGACCTTCAAGGGGCTGAAGCTGCTGACGGCTGATTGTGCTGGCAGTAACGGTATTGCCGGGTTTGACAGCACCAAGGTGACGGTCAATGTAGCCGCCTGGGGTTATACAGGTATTGAAGCCGGGGAAAAACTGCGGCAGGCAGGTGTTGCCGTAGAACTGACAGATGCCGATAACGTGTTATTTTTAGTTACCTATAGCGACGGCGGCGCTGATTATGATGCCGTACTCGCTGTGATACAACAGGTTTTTACCGAACTGGAAAAAAACAAAAAAACGCCGCGCCGTTTGACGGTCAGCCCACAGCTTCCTGCACCGCAGCAGGTGATGTCTTTACGGCAGGCCTTCGACAGCGCGAAGACCAGCATACCTCTGTGCCGTGCGGCCGGAAAAATCTGTGCCGAGCAGGTAAGCTTTTATCCGCCCGGCATACCGGTACTTTTGCCGGGGGAGCTGATTACAGAAGCGATCATCGCTTACTGTGAAAATATGAAAAACTTGAACCTGCCGGTCAGCGGACCCGCTGACGGCAGCTTGAGGGAAATACGAGTGGTGTTTTGATGAACAAAGGGTATTTTATCACATTGGAAGGCCCCGACGGCAGCGGCAAAAGCACGCAGCTGGAGCTGATCGCAGAGTACCTGCGGCAGAACGGACGAGAAGTTGTCTGCACCCGTGAACCGGGAGGCAGCGAAGCTGCTGAACGCCTGCGTCAGCTGGTGCTTGACCCGCAGCTGGCCATAGACGCGCGTACAGAAACTCTGCTGTATCTGGCAGCACGTGCTGATCATTTAGATAAGGTCGTGCGTCCGGCGTTAGCGTCCGGAAAAATCGTGCTTTGTGACCGTTTCAGCGATTCGACACTGGTTTACCAGGGCTTTGTTCGCGGTCTGCCGCTGCAGGAGCTGCTGCAGCTGAACACTTTTGCAACGGGCGGGCTGGAACCAGATTTGACGCTGCTGCTGGACGGAGATCCTCTGCTGCTTGCAGGCCGCAGGTCGCAGCGCGGTGTGACCGACCGTTTTGAAAACGAAGGACTTGCTTTTCAGCTCAAGGTAAGGCAGGGATTTGTCGAACTCAGTAAGGCCTATCCACAGCGGATCAGGGTCATTGATGCTTTGCAGGAACAGGAAAGCGTACGCGGCTGTCTGATCAGCGAGTTGGAGGCTTTACTTAAAGAGTAAGCGAGGAAAGGATGCCTATGTGGGACGATATTCTGGGACATGAACAGAATAAGGAATTTTTAGCCAGGCTGCTGCAGCCGGGTAACAGGCCGCATGCACTGCTTTTTTACGGCCCGGAAGGTATTGGTAAAAAGCAGCTGGCCTTGCGTTTTGCTAAAACATTCCTGTGCCAGAAGCCGGACGAACATCCCTGCGGCAGGTGCGAATCCTGCCGTCTGATCAATCTGGCAGAGCACAGCTTTGCCCATCCTGATTTTATTCTGGTGGAGCAGGAAGCTCCCGGGAAAGACCTGAAAATAGAACAGATCAAGGAAATGAGCAGGCAGGCCGCCTTTGCACCTGCGCTTTCAAGCCATAAGGTATGCGTCATCGACGCTGCTGACAGGATGACGGTAGAAGCGGCGAACAGCCTTTTAAAGCTGCTCGAAGAGCCGCCGCCAAACTGGATGTTTATTCTGGTTGCGTCGCGGCTGGAACGCCTGTTGCCGACGATCCTTTCGCGGGTCATTCAATTACGCTTTGACCAGATACCTCTGGCACTGACACAGGAGGCATTGAACAGGCTCGGGCTGGAACGCCCGGAACTGCTGGCCCGCCTGGCAGGCGGTTCGCTTGGCGCTGCTGTCAATTTGGCTGCTGCAGATGCCGTCAGCTACCGCGATCAGGCTTTGGAATTTCTGGAAGCCCTGCCGCTGGCGCAGCCCATGCGGTATGTAGCTTCGCAGCCATGGCTCGAAAGCTATGACAAACAGGGCGGTTTATTATTTACGGAAATGCTGCTGTTTTTAGCCCGGGACGTTTTGCTTTGGCAAAACGGACTAGAGGAACAGATTTATAACTGTGACTGCACAGATAGATTACGGCGTTTGGCCGCCTCATGGCCCGCTTCGCATTTGAAGCAGGCGGCGGACATCGCCCAGCAAGCATATCAGGCCATCGAAAGCAATGCCGGCGCCAAGCTGGTTTTGGAAACGGTGGTACTTAAAACAGACATACTTCGGAAGGAGGAGAGATAGTGCCAACAGTTGTAGGTATAAGATTCAAAAAAGCAGGTAAAATATATTATTTTGATCCCGCACTCAGCAGCGTAGCCCAGGGGGATCATGCCATTGTCGAAACTGCCCGCGGGGTAGAATACGGCGAAGTAGTAGTAGGGCCGCGCGAGGTCAGCGACAGTGAGGTGGTTTCGCCTTTGAAACCGGTGCTGCGCAAAGCTACTGATGAAGATGCCCAGAAAGTCGAAGAAAATATCGTACGCGAGAAAGAAGCTTTCAATATCTGCCTGCGTAAGATCACTAATCACGATCTGCCGATGCGTCTGATCGATGTGGAATTTACTTTTGACGTCAATAAAATCATATTTTATTTCACAGCCGAAGGGCGTATAGATTTCCGCGAGCTGGTCAAAGACCTGGCCGCTGTGTTTCGTACCCGGATCGAGCTGCGCCAGATCGGCGTGCGCGATGAAGCGAAAATGCTGGGTGGGATCGGCAGCTGCGGCAGGCCGTTGTGCTGCTCTACTTTTTTAGGTGACTTTGAACCGGTATCGATCAGAATGGCTAAAGATCAGAATCTGTCGCTGAATCCGGCGAAGATTTCGGGTATCTGCGGTCGTTTGATGTGCTGCCTGAAATATGAAAACCATATGTACTGCTGCAAAGAAGGCGGCTGTAAACGTAACTGCGGCAACGACCGTGTCGAGATCCCAAAATTGGGCTCGCTGGTAGTAACGCCGCTGGGAGAAGGCAAAGTAACAGGCATCAACCGCGCTATGCGTACGGCTTCCGTGCAGCTGACGCCCGATAACGTTATCCAGGTAGAATGGGACGAGATCGTTGATGCTTCCAAGGCCGATCCGATCTGAAATGAGTAAAGCTACAGAACGCTGCGATTCCCTGCCCGGCTGTAATTATGCGATCTGGCAGGACTCGGAAGAATTTTGTTTTACGACGGATGCTGTTTTTCTGGCAGCTTTCCCGCATTTGGTCAGGCAGGCCCGTGTTTTGGAACTTGGCGCCGGTACAGGGGCCATCAGCCTGCTGCTGGCAGCACGCGGTGCGGCTCAAGTAGTAGGCGTTGACTGTAATCCTCATGTAGTAGAGCTGATGCGCCGCAGCATTGCGGCTAACGGGCTGGAGGAATGTGTCAGTGCCGAGCTGGCCGATCTGCGGGAGCTGAAAGCGCTTTATCGTTCGGAAAGTTTCGATCTGATCGCCGCTAATCCGCCCTACCGCAACAGCGGTAAGGTTCGACGGGTAGCGACTGCGGCCTGCCATGAACTGACGGCAACGCTGGAGGATTTCTTCCGCGCCGCCGCCTATCTGGTCAAATATCGAGGGCGTTTTGCCATTGTGCAGCTGCCCGAACGATTTACGGAATGTATGGAACTGGCGCTTAAATATGGTCTGCAGCCGAAAAAACTGCAATGGGTACATGCCTTTGCGGATAAGCCCGCCTGGATCTTTCTCATGGAAATGGTCAAAGGCGGCAGTTACGGACTGGAGGTTTTGCCGCCGCTTATTATGTATAATGAGGACGGCAGCCACAGCAAACAGACTTTGGAGTATTACGGTATGGCGGAGGAGGCAGAATAATGGCAGGAATTTTATATTTGTGCGCGACGCCGATCGGCAATCTGGAAGATATGACGCCCAGGGCGCAGAGAATGCTGGCCGAGGCGGATATTATCGCTGCCGAAGATACCCGTCATACACTGCAGTTATTGAACCGTTTCAATATCAAGGGACGGCTGGTACGCTATGATGAGCACAGCAAAGAACGGCAGGGAGCTTATCTGCTGGACGAACTGCTGTCCGGAAAAAATATCGCTTTAGTCAGTGACGCCGGGTTTCCCGGTATCGCTGATCCGGGCGAACAACTGGCCAGACTGGCGATCGATGCCGGCGTGCAGGTAGTGCCTGTACCTGGTGCCAACGCCGCGTTATGCGCGCTCATTGCTTCAGGTCTGCCTGCCTCACCGTTTTTTTTCGGCGGATTTCTGCCCAAGAGCAAAAAAAACAGGCGGCAGCAGCTGGAAGAATGGCAGTATCTGCCGGCTACGGTTATTTTGTACGAAGCGCCGCACAGGATCGAACAGGTGCTGCGGGAAGTGCTGGAGGTCTGGGGGGACAGACAGCTGGCAGCAGCGCGTGAGCTGACCAAGCTGCATGAGGAGTTTTTCCGGGGCACGGTCAGTCAGTGCCTGACCTGGCTGCATGAAAATAAGCCCCGCGGTGAATTCTGCCTGGTCATCGCCAGAGGCCTGGAACAGCCGCAGCCTGCGCAGGAAGCAAAGGATCCGCTGGCGCAGGTACAGGAACTGCTGGCTCGCGGCGTCGATAAAAAAACGGCGCTGGCGCAGGTTGCTAAAGCAAATAAGATTCCCAAACGGGAATTATATAATAAATTAATTTCAGAAGAAGAAGGGATCAACATATGACAAAACCAACGTTTTATATCACCACCCCGATCTATTATCCCAGCGATAAACTGCATATCGGTCATGCTTACTGTACGACTATCGCCGATACCGTGGCCCGTTATCACCGTGCCAAGGGCGAAGACGTCTTTTTTCTGACCGGCAGTGACGAGCATGGTCTGAAGATTCAGCGTAAAGCTACGGAGATGGGTGTTACCCCGATACAATATGTTGACGAGATCATCGCAAATTTCAAACTTTTATGGCAGCGCCTCAATATCACCAATAACGATTTTATTCGTACCAGCGAAGAACGCCATCATAAGGTTGTGCAAAGTATTTTGCAGAAAATCTTTGAACAGGGCGATATTTATAAAAAGAATTATGAAGGCTGGTACTGTGTACCCTGCGAATCCTACTGGCTGGAGCGTCAGCTGGTCGACGGCAAATGCCCCGACTGCGGCCGTCCGGTAGAGCGTATGGAAGAAGAAAGCTATTTCTTTAAGCTTTCCAAATATCAGGACCGTCTGCTGGAATATATCGAAACTCATCCCGACTTCATTCAGCCTGTGGCACGCCGCAACGAGATGATCAACTTCATCAAACAGGGGCTGGAAGATCTGAGCATCACCCGCACCACCTTCGACTGGGGCATCCCTGTGCCTTTTGACAACAAACACGTTGTCTATGTCTGGTTTGACGCGCTGCTCAACTACTTTACCGGTATCGGTTACGGCAGTGATCCGGAAAAATTCAATAAATACTGGCCTGCTAACATGCATCTGGTCGGCAAGGAAATTGTGCGTTTCCATACTATCATCTGGCCGATCATGCTGATGGCTATGGGTGAAGAACTGCCGAAACAGGTTTACGGACATGGCTGGCTGGTAGTTGAAGGCGACAAAATGTCCAAATCCAAGGGCAATGTCATTGATCCTCTGGCGCTGATCGACGAATTTGGCGCCGATGCTATCCGTTATTTCCTGCTGCGCGAGATCAACCTCGGCAGTGACGGCAATTTTTCGCGCGACGCGCTGATCACCCGCATCAACGCTGATCTGGCCAATGACCTTGGCAACCTGCTGCACCGTACGGTCAGCATGATCGAAAAATATCACGGCGGCGTGATCCACAAAACCGCCTGCAGTGATCCTCTTGATGACGAGCTGATCGCCCTGGTCAATGAAACTGTTGCGAAATATCAGGACGCTATGGATCATATGGAAATCAACACGGCGATCAAAGCTCTGTGGGCGCTTATCAGCCGTGCCAATAAATACATTGATGAAACAGGCCCCTGGCTGCTGGCAAAAGATCCCGCCAAAGCAGCGCGTCTGGAAACAGTTATGTATAATCTGGCAGAGGTATTGCGCATCGTCGCTATCCTTACAAGTCCTTATATTCCTTCTACCAGTCCCAAGATCTATACCCAGCTGGGCCTCACTGCTCCCGAGCAGTTCCTGCTGGCCGATACCGCCTGGGGCGGGCTGCCTGACGGCACCAAAGTGCAGAAGGGTGAGCCGCTGTATCCGCGTATCGAGATCACTGAAAGCGGAGAAACTGTTATCGCCGCTACCAAAAAGACTGCTCCGGCCGCTAAACAAGCAGTTAAGGCCGAAGTAAAAGCTGAGGCCAAAACGGAAAGCAAAACCGCGGCAACAGAAGAAATAACTATCGATGATTTTATGAAGATAGATCTGCGCGTAGCTACCATTACCGCAGCAGAGCGCGTACCTAAAACCGATAAGCTGATGAAGCTTGAGGTCAGGATCGGCGAAGAAGAACGTACCATCGTTTCCGGGATCGCGCAGCATTATACTGCCGAAGAGCTGATCGGCCGCAATGTTATCGTGATCGCCAACCTGAAAGCTGCAAAACTGCGTGGGATCGAATCCCGCGGGATGCTGCTGGCCGCCTCTGACGGAGAAGGTAAGCTGGTGCTGGCTGATGCCCCCGATATCGCTTCCGGGAGCAAGGTGAAATAAGATGTCACGTACAGGACTATTCGATTCCCATGCCCATATGGACTCGGACTATTTTACCGATGACCGCGACGCGCTGCTTACACAGCTGCAGGAAGAACTGGACGGGATCATCAATCCCGGCTGTGATGAGATCACGTCGGGTTTCGCTGTAAGTTTAGCTGAAAAATATGATTTTATGTATGCCGCTGTGGGCTGGCATCCTGAAGACCTTGAGGGTATTTTGGATAACAGCTATCTTGACGAGCTGGCAGCCTGGGCCGTCCACCCCAAGGTAGTAGCCATCGGCGAGATCGGCCTCGACTATTACTGGAAGGGCAACGAGCCGAAGGACGTGCAGAAGCGCCGTCTTTTAGAACAGCTCGATCTGGCCAAACAGTTCGACCTGCCGGTGATCATTCACGACCGCGATGCGCACGGCGATATCCTGGAGATCTTCCAAAAAGAAGTCACAGGTGTGCGGGCAGTGTTCCACTGCTATTCCGGCTCACTGGAAATGGCGAAGGAACTGCTTAAGCGAGGATTTTATCTTGGTTTTGGCGGCACCTCTACTTATAAAAATGCCGCAAAAGTGCGCGAGGTCCTGCAGTATGTGCCGGATGACCTGCTGCTGTTTGAAACAGATTCACCTTATCTGACGCCGGTGCCTTATCGCGGCAAGCGTAATCAGCCGGGTTATACCGAGCTGGTGGCACGCAATGCGGCCGAAGTGCGCGGCACGACCTTTGAAGCGCTGGCAGCGCAGACTACTAAAAATGTCAAAACTCTTTTTAATAAAATAAAATAAAATAAAATAAAATACAAACTGCCTGTTTGTTTTTCGCAAACAGGCAGTTTGTATTTTAAGGCTGTTATTTTCCAGAAGTCAAAACAAGTATCTGTGTCCACAGTAGTTTTTACGTTTTTGTTTTTTGTGCAAAAGCTTATGTGTGTTTAAGGGCGACAGTTTGACAGAAAATTTTTCTTTATGGTAAAATTATACGTCTTTAAAAGGAGGTACAATTTATGCCTAATAGAAAATCATTATATAGAGCAATGGAAATTTTGCCGCTGCTGTTAGTGGTAGTTTTAGTTTTCAGCGCTATTTGTCTGGCTAACAGCAAAGAAATAGTTTTGCGTTACGACGGGCAGGAAAAAGTAGTGACCACTATTCTTGAAGATCCCCGTTCTATTTTGGAAGAGTCCGGCGTCAAGGTCGGCAAAGAAGACCGCATACTGATTTCTCCGGCAAATGCCGAAAAAAAGACCATGGAAGTTATTGAGCTGAAACGCGCTCTGCCTGTAACGATCGAAAAATATGGCGTCAGCAAAAAATTCTATACCGGTAAAGCAACTGTCGGCGAGGCGCTGGATGCCCTGGCGATCAATTATGAAGGCAAAACAGTCTATCCCGCTGTCGATACGCCGATCACTTCCGACCTGGAGATCCATATTTTAGGGCGTTTTGATGAGCTGCATGAAGAAGAGCAGCCGATCGAGCCGCCTGTGGAGTTTGTTGATAATCTGGAAAAGCCGTATGGTGAGAATAAGGTGCTGGAACCGGGCGTACCCGGCAAGATGAAGGTGACCAGAAAAACTACGCTTAAAGACGGCCTGTTCCAAACTCATATCATCAGCAAGACAGTGCTGGAAGAGCCTAGACGTGAGCTGGTAGAGCGCGGCATGGCCCGTTCTATCGAAACTTCGCGCGGGCGGATGCGTTATAATAAAGTTATGACCATGGAAATCACCGCCTATACCTTGGGTGAGGGCAGCGGTACCGGACGAACTTCGATAGGACTGGTGCCTTACGAAGGTATCGTGGCCGTTGACCCGCGGGTTATCCCGTATTATACTAAACTGTATATCCCCGGTTATGGCATTGCCATGGCCGGCGATACCGGCGGCGCTATCCGCGGCAATCGGCTGGACGTGTTTATGCACGACTGGCACAGAGCTATTCAATGGGGGCGCCGTACCTTAGACGTATATATCTTAGAGTAACGGAGGCGCGGACTTGCTGAAAGAAGTTCTCGTAGTAGAAGGAAAAATGGATACAGTGGCGATCAAACGCGCCCTGGAAGCCGATACCATCGAAACAGGCGGTTTTACCTTAGCGCCATATACCCTGCGGCAGATCGAAGCCGCATATAAAAAGCGGGGCATCATTATCCTAACTGACCCGGACGGTGCCGGCGAACGTATCCGCCGCTTTCTGACGCAGCGCTTTCCCGAAGCGGGGCAGGCCTTTGTACCTAAAGCGGACGCTACGGCGCACAATGATGTGGGCATCGAGCAGGCTCAGCCTGAGGCGATCCTGGCAGCGCTGAGTAAGGTGCGCCACCATGAATATAAGCCTGACAGCGAATTTACCAGCCAAGACCTGTGGCAGAACGATCTGGCCGGAACAGGCAGTGCGGCGTATCGCCGTGATAAAATGGGCGCTTTGCTGGGCATCGGCTACGGCAACGCCAAAAGGTTTTTAGAGCGGCTCAACAGCTATGGGGTCACCCGCAGCGAATTTGACGAGGCGCTTGCGCAGTTAGGAGAACAGCATGGATAAACCGATCATTGCCAGACGCGAAGTCACCAATCATATATTGCACACCTTTAAATTAAAAGCGGATAAAAGACTGGGACAGAACTTCCTGATCGACGAAGAAGTCGTACGCAGGATCGTTGCTGCTGCAGAACTGTCTGAGGACGACACGGTTTTAGAGGTCGGCCCCGGTATAGGCACTTTGACTCAGGGACTGGCGCAGAGCGGCGCCAGGGTCATAGCAGTCGAGCTGGATAAAAGGCTGCTGCCGGTGTTGGCAAAAACACTGGAAGGTTACGATAATGTGCGTATAGAAAACGGCGATATCCTGGAAGTCGATATCAAAAATATTGTTGGCGCGCCGACCTTTAAGGTGGCGGCTAACCTGCCTTATTATATTACCACGCCGATCATTTTCAATCTGCTGGAACAGCGCCTGCCTATGGAACGGCTGGTTGCCATGGTGCAGAAGGAAGTAGCCGAGCGGATGGTCGCGAAGCCCGGCGGCAAAGATTACGGCGCTTTGTCAGTTTCGATCCAATATTATACCGAGCCGGAGATAGCCTTTATCGTACCGCCGGAATCCTTTATCCCGGCGCCCAATGTCGACAGTGCCGTCATTGTCTGCAAACGCCGCACCGTGCCTCCGGTCGAGGTCTGCGACGAAAAACTGTTCTTCAAAGTCGTAAAGGCGGCTTTTTCCGTACGCCGTAAAATGCTCAGTAACGCTCTCAAAAATATGGGCATCAGCAGCGTACAGGCTGCGGCATGGTTGGAACGTGCCGGTATCGACCCCAAGCGCCGGGGCGAAACGCTGTCGCTGGCAGATTTTGCCAGCCTGACCAACTGCTTTAAAGAAGTGCTGGCAGAAACAGAGCAGTAAAAATAATCAAAGGAAAAATGCCTATGAAAAAGATCGCTGTTTTAAGATGTCTGCGTACCAGTAATAACTGTACCGGCAGCGGCTGTCTTAAAGCTTTCAATAATAAAACCAACGCTTTTGCCGTTTATGAGGCAGAGGAAACAGAACTGGCCGCTTTTTTGAACTGCAGCGGCTGCGGTGATGTACAGATGCCCAATAACGAGGAAGGTCTGCGCAAAAAGCTGGACCGCCTTGTTACTATCGGCGTTGAAGCCGTGCATTTGAGCGGCTGTACCAAAAAGAAGGACGCACAGGGAGAAAAACATGAATGCCCGGTGATCACCAAAACTGCCGAATACCTGGAGCAGCAGGGGATTACTGTTGTCAGAGGCACACATCACTAAAAATAAAAAGCTAAAAAGCATCGACAAATTTTGTCGATGCTTTTTTATTTTTATCTATGAAATTACGGCGATTAGTTGAGCCGGTCAGCAGTCCTGCTTCAGCAGCAGCCGCAGCTTATCCAGCCCTTTGAGCCGGTGCTTGGTGACGTTGCGTACACTGCAGCCCAGCAGGCGGGCTGCTTCTTTGGGTTTCTGCTCGCGCAAAAACAACAGCTCGATAACCTGCTGCTGTTCGGCAGTCAGCTGTTTTAAAGCCTGCCGTACTTCCAGTGACAGCAGCAGTTGGGCAATATCGTCCGGCAGCCCCTGCTGCAACCCGGCCTCATCCAGAAGGGCGGTGCCTTCCTCGCTGTCAGTATTGACGGCGATCTCGTTTTCCCAGATCCGGCCCTGCTTCTGCATGGCGTCGAACAAAGCGAAATGTACTCTGCAGCGCGCGTAACCGGGCCAGTTTACATAATCAGTACCGCTGTATTTGAGTACCAGCTCGATAAAAGCCAGCACAGCGATGCCTTCAGCATCTTTCCCCAGTGAATTATAAAACATCTCGCGCCGTGCTTCGCTGCTGAGCAGGGGCTTAAAATCACTGCACAGCTTCAGTAAAGCACCGTTGTCGCCTGCCTGCGCCGCAGTTATCAAAAGCTGCAGTGCCTGGGCAGCCGCGCTGCTTGTATTAGTATCTGTCAAAATAGCTATTTATATCAGTTCTTCCCATAATTTTATGACGGCGGGCCGTACTGTAAAGCGTTATGCATAACAGGGCTCAGTTTGTATTTGTTTTGTAAACAACCTTTGGGGTAGGCTATAAGAAATACAACCCGTAGGGTTATTTTGCTTTGCTGCTTTTGCGGTTAAAATTTTTCACAGTCAAAACTTTTAGCTGAGGTGCAAAATGAGCAAGCATACTTATAATAACATCGGCCGCAAATTATACCAGCTGCGGCTGGAGCTGGGGCTGACCCAAAACGTCCTGTCCGCACCCTCTAATATGCCGGTCAGTTATTACGGCCGTATCGAACGGGAGGAATGCAACTGCAGCGTTAATCTGCTGGATAAGATATTGCAGGTGCTGGGAAAGGAAATAGATTTTAAGTAAAGTCTTGTAGGAAGAAACTGCTGTTAGATTAAAAGATAAAAAATAATCGCTCTCAGCGAAAGTTGAGAGCGATTATTTTTTGCCGGGCTCTATGGGAATAGAGTCCGGCTTTTGCATGTCAGCAGAGGCGGTGCTGGCAAGTGAGATTGTAAATATTGCCGCACA
>OGKY01000484.1_pt1 | contig 18042 bp, 16 predicted proteins | sample 1572731 | NCBI WGS metagenome assembly OGKY01 (sample SAMEA2581924, study PRJEB24529) | metagenome | biome: Human gut stool | place: China | collected 2011
GATCGACTGCAATGCGCTGCCCGGAGATCTGTCGGAGCTTGCGGAGTTCATCCGTAAGGAGAGCGGTCTGTATGTCTGTGACGGCAGAGAGTACGGCAACGGTTATGGATTTTTACGTATGAATCTGGCATGCAGACGGGAATTGTTGAAAGAGGGACTGGAGCGCCTGAAGAGAAGCATTCACAGTTACCGGAAAGGTATCAGCAATGGTATCATATGATAGGCTTTATATTTACAGAAGAGGTGTTTTATGAAGAAGATAGTACATTATATAATGTGTTTTGTCATGGCAGCAGGGATATTTTTCAATACAGGACTGACAAGCCGGGCTGCCGATGGAACGGAATCCGGAAGCAATTTTACCAATCTGATCGTATTTGCGAAATTTTCAGGAGAAGAGGAATTTGTAGATACAGTATATGGTGGAAGCAGTGTGCGTAAAATCACGGATAATTCTTTTAATACGGCAGAATACAGTGTCTCAGATTATTTTGAGACCGTATCAGCAGGAAAATTGTGTATCAATTATGTATATTTGTTTGATCAAGGCGGCTCCATAACGTTGAAGAACCCAAGAGGATATTATGCCGCATATAGTGAGAATAACCAGGAGGGCTATAAGACAGCACAGGAGCGTCAAAGCCGTATGTATGAACTGAAGCTGGACTGGTCGGAGGCAATTAATACGGCCATAGCTTCAGGAGCTGAGATCACAAATTATGATGGAAGTGTCACTTATAACAAGGCAGATTTAGATAAGGATCATGATGGCAAAATAGATGCCATAACATTGATTTATAAAAATACGACCCAAAGTAATATTTCGGTATCACGGGGAGCACCATTATGGAATTACCGGGATTATGCTTATTATGTAAATATTACTACAGAGAACGGTGATTCGTTGGTCAGCGAAGACTATGTACAGTTAACGACCCCTTATCAAAACAGCTCCGGAGAACTGCAAGGATATCTGTATCAGGACAAGAATGGGAACCTTACGACATCTCTGGGAACGGCCATCCATGAGACGGGGCATATCCTGGGATTAAAGGATCTGTATAATACGCAGGATGCACAGCCGGTATATTATATGTCCGTCATGGCAAAGCATCTTTCCCCTGTGCCGCAGTTTATTTCTGTGAAGGAGCAGGAGGCGTTGGGCTGGGCCGATGCTGAGCAGCTTCCTGTGCTGACAGCAGATGGTACCTACAGCCTGTCGGCATCAGGGACACAGAATGCCGGTGCAGTGATCGGATACAAGATGAATATTCCCACAAAAAACAAGACGCTTTACCTGGAATACAGAAATTTCGGAAAGTCTGGCAATAAATATGATTCTCAGATAAAAGAGTTTTATAAGGCAGATGGCAGCCAGGTGGATGCTTTCAACCTGAAATCGGGACTGGTCTGCTATCTCGCAGAAAGTGACATCCGTTTTCCAAGTAATATTAATTGTGTTGCACCGAGGTGGAACTATGAGGTGCTGGGGGGAGGAAACACAAAAAATGATGCAGCACTGGCCCAAGGGGAGGAAAAGTACATTACGGATAAGGTCTGCATCCGGGTAACGGAAGTCACACCGGACAGACTGACATTTGAGATCAGTGGAATCGGTGAAGAGCATATCCATACCGGAGGGGAGGCAACCTGTGTCTCAGGACCGGTATGTGAAGTGTGCCAACAGGTATATGGAGAAATCAATGCGTCCAATCATAAGCACACGGAACTGCGGGGAGTAAAAGAACCTGACAGCACGCAGGAAGGGTATACCGGTGATCTCTATTGTACAGATTGTCAGCAGCTCATACAGCAGGGGACAGTAATCCCGAAAAAATGTCCCGATATTATTGAAGGACAGGATACTCAGATTGATGGAAATACTACGGAAGCGGCCACGTTCCGGTCAAATGCGTTGTTTGATGATTTTATCCGTGTGGAATTAGATGGTGTGGAGCTTCGACGGGATATTGACTATACGGTGGAGTCCGGAAGTATCATTGTGCGTCTGAAGCCGGAGTTTTTGCGGACATTAGCAGAAGGCAGACATAGTATCGGCATTGTTTCAGACGGTGGAACAGCGGTGACCACATTTAACATCAGCAGAGTAGTGACGCCGGAGACAACGCAGCCACCAGAGGCAACGAAGACCCCTGAGACGACGCAGCCACCAGAGGCAACGAAGACCCCGGAGACAACGCAGCCACCAGAGGCAACGCAGCCGCCTGAGGCAACGCAGCCACCTGAGTCAGCGCAGCCACCTGAGGCAACGCAGACACCGGAGACAACGCAGACACCTGAGTCAGTCAGAATCCAGGCGGTAAGTATGGAGCCGACAGCAACACTAAAACCGACAGTAACACCAAAACCGACAGTAACAACAAAACCGACAGTAACACCAAAACCGACAGTAACACCAGAACCGACAGCAACACCAGAACCGAAGGCAACGTCAGAACCGGAGTCTCCCCAGATTCCGGAGGCAACGGTAACTCCGGCAACAGAGTCTGCAACGGCAGATCCGGAACAGGAAGTATCACAGGCAGGCGGACAGGCAATGGAGCAGCAGAGAGCTGGCAAGGCATGGCTGGTGACAGGAGGAATTATCCTGTGTATGGGAATTGCAGCAGGGGGCTTCTGGCTGCAACATCATATTGTGCAGGAAAAGAGAAAAAATGATGAAGGATAAGTGTTTACCGGAAGAAAAGTCATGAGAAAAGTCACAGGCAGTGGGGTGCAGAATTGTTACAAATATGTTATACTACGATGTAACGGTCATAATCCTTTTTGCTCCCGACATTGTACGATAGTTATCGGTATGGAACAAGGGGATGACAAATCATAGAAACATATAGGGATGTTATCATGGAAAATTATCAGGAACAGTATAAACAGGAATTACATCAGCAGGAGATTAATTCCAACCTGCGGACGTTGAAGGGATTTTTATGGATTTTTGTGACAATTCTGATTCTCTGGCTGTTGACTTTAGTGGGAATCTTTATTGTGGATGCCGGAATCTTTACCATGGCAGTGGGGATGTCGGTGGTAATAGGGATCCCGGTTTTATACATATACAAAAAGGTGGATTTGTCAAGGGATTGGGTGAAGTATGTGCTTCTGGCGCTGATCTGTGCAATATCGGCAGTCATGGCGGCATTTTTGTCTTTTCATGCTGTGCTTATCTATGTATTGCCGCTTTTATCAGCGGTGCAGTACCGGGAAAGGATGACACTGTGGGTTACTTATGCCGTGAATGATGTAACTATGACACTGAGTATGCTGGCAGGGTTTTATCATGGAATCTGTGATCTGAATCTTCTGCTTGGCAGTAATCATACCAGAGACTGGTATATGGAGCAGTGGGGGGCAGGAACACTGCAGTTTAGTCTGGAACCTGATCCTGTATTTACCATTTTGTTCTACGGAGCCTTGCCACGGGCAGTGATCCTTCTGGCATTTACCTTTATTTTGCGGTATATCAGCATTACCAGCCACGAGGATGCACAGAGGATTGCCGACCTGACATATCGTAAGGAGACTGATCTGGGAACCCATGTGTATAATAAGAACAAATATGAGGAAATGATTGCTGACTATTATCTGGGGGTTGACAGACTGGCTGCCATTTTCTGGGATGTGAATAATCTGAAATATGTTAACGACCAATATGGACATGCTGCAGGGGATGTGCTGATCCAGACGTTGTCTTCCGTATTATATGAATTATCCACTGACAGGAGGAAGGTTTATCGTGTGGGTGGAGATGAATTCGTCATGCTGATAGAGAATCCGGTAGAAACAGAGATCGAGTCAATGGTAGAGTCTGTCAGTGCTGCATTGCAGGAGAAAAACAGTCAGGGCGAGATGCCGTTCTCCAGTGCTGTGGGCTGGGCAGAAGGCTGTGGTATGGATGTCCGTAAGATCATCAATGAAGCGGATGCAAAGATGTATGAGAATAAGACGCGTGGAAAGGAATGCAGAAAATAGGAGGGCAAACTGGGTAAGTGCAGGCTGCGGTGTCATTGCAAATGAGCTGGCGCAGGCTATGGAAAAAAGAGGACAGAAGCTGTATGGTGTCGTGAACCGGACACAGGAGAAGGCAGTGGCCTTTGCGGAAAAATACGGTGTGCAGAAGGTGTTTACGAGCTTTCAGGATGTATGTGCGGATCCTGCGGTGGATATCATTTATATTTCCACACCTCATAACACTCACATTCACTTTCTGCGGAAAGCGCTGGCAGCCGGCAAGCATGTGCTGTGCGAAAAATCCATTACGCTGAATTCCGAAGAACTGGAAGAGGCAGTGCAGCTGGCGAAGGAGCATGGTGTGGTGCTGGCGGAAGCTATGACTATCTATCATATGCCGATTTATAAGGAGTTGAAAAAACGCATGGATGCCGGAAAATTCGGAGAATTGCGTGTGATACAGATGAATTTCGGAAGTTATAAGGAATACGATATGAAGAACCGGTTCTTCAACCGGAATCTGGCCGGAGGAGCACTGCTGGACATCGGTGTGTATGCCCTTTCCTTTGTCAGAATGTTCTTAAATTCCTGCCCGGATCAGATTACTTCGCAGGTGAAGATTGCACCTACCGGTGTGGACGAGCAGGCGGGAATACTTCTGATGAACCGGGAGCAGGAGATGGCAACGGTCACATTGTCCCTGCATGCCAAGCAGCCCAAACGGGGCATGATCTCTTTTGACAAGGCTTACGTGGAAATGTATGAGTATCCCAGAGGGCAGAAAGCAGTGATCACGTACACGGAAGACGGACACACCGAGGAAATTGTGGCGGGAGCTACGGCAGACGCACTGGGATACGAGGTGGAGGATATGGAACAGGCCATCGCCGGACATCCGGAATTAATGAAGCTTGAGCTTACCGAGGATGTTATGAAAATGATGACCCGGATCCGAAAAGACTGGGGACTGACTTATCCAGAGGAAGAGCATGCCACGGAAAAAATCTGAGGAGCAGCCCTGATGCAGTTCCTGACAGGCTCCATGATCTCTGTGGTGATCTGTGTGGCAGCCTTTGTATGGATGAAAAAACACCCGGGAAAGCTGACTTCCGGGTGCTTTATCTTATCTCGCTAAACTTAGAAGAAGTTTTTGCAGCGCATAAGAGTCACCATCCATAACTGTAAAGCGGGCTTTTTTTGGTGGCTCATCTGCGGAACCGGAAGAGGTGGCGGTGTGCAGGTAACAGCAGTCGATCCCCGCAGCTATAGCACCTGCCAGATCACTGGTGCGTTCGTTGCCGGTCATCAGACAGGTGGTGAAATCTAATCCGTAGCGGTCAAACAGGATCTGAAAAAAAGCGGGATCCGGCTTGCAGCACCCCTCGTCAGAGGAGATAAGGATACCGTCGAACAGATCCCAGAGTCCCAGCGAGCGCAGCTCGTATTCGGTGAAGATCCGCTGGGCATTGGACAGGAGGTAGATCCCACAGCCTTTTGCATGGAGCTGCTGCAGTGTGCCGATCGTGGCGGGATAGCATTGTAAAATATTGAGGGATTCGATCCGGAAGAACTGACCGGTAGCGGTCAGAAGAGCCTCTGTGGGTTGGATCCCTTTTTCGACATAAAGAGTTCGAAAAATATCTGCGGCGCAGATCTCCGGACAGGTGTAAGATGAGGGAACCTTGCGGGCAGCCGTTTCCAGCTGGCGATATCTGTTCCTCAGTTCCCTCCCCGTATAGGAAGCACCCTGGAAGGAATAGAACAGCGCAAGCCTTTTCCAGAGGGAAGTTTTATTTTCATTAGTGTGGATGTCTACTAAGGTGCCGTAGAGATCAAAGATAAAATTATGATACATGGAAGACCTCATTTCTTGTGGTGAAAAACCTTATTCCAGGGAAAATCAGGACGGCTCTTTTCTCAAGCGGAGGCAGAGCCGATAGATATAGTATAGCATTTCTTGCATTTTTCAACAATTAAAAATATAATGATACCAGGGTTAAAAGGTCTAAGCTCACACGAGCTTGCTCATAAGTGGGTGAAAGACCTTTTGACTCCGACGGAACTATTCAGAACCATGAAATTATGAAGCTTTTGTACCGCTGGATAAAGAAAACAGGAGCGACCGGCGGTATGCAGGGAGAGTACCGATGATACGAAATACTGGTCCGGGGAAGAGACTTCTGGCAGCAGGGATTGTACTTATACTAGGCATGACCGGCTGTGGAACAGACAATGAATTATCTCTGACAGGGACGGAAGAGACAGGAATAGAAGTAATGGCCACGGTGGATTTCACAGAAGAGGCTGCCACCGGGGAGAATGCACCGGATGTCACGGATGGGGATGCCGCCGGAGATGCAGAGCAGACTACGGCGGACCGCATGGCGGGACGGACGAAGGTAAAGGGAATCTACGTCACCGGCCCGAAGGCTGGCAGTGGCGGAATGGAAGATCTGATCCGCCTGGTGGATGAGACGGAACTGAATGCCATGGTCATCGACGTGAAAAACGACGAGGGAAATTTGACGTTCCGGCTGACTAATGAGGAGATTCCACAGGACATTCCCGTGCTGGACCGGATATCCGAAATGCAGGCCGGAATACGTTACATCCGGGACATTCAGACAATGATGCAGGAATTGAAAGATCATAATATATATACCATTGCGCGGATCGTATGCTTTAAGGATCCCATTCTGGCGGCGGCACAGCCGGAACTGGCACTGACGAAGCCGGACGGTAAGCCGGTGACAGATGCCAATGGACTGGCCTGGGTAAATCCCTACAGGCAGGAGGTCTGGGAATATCTGACAGAGCTTGCGGAGATGGCGGCAGATCTGGGTTTTGATGAGATCCAGTATGATTATGTGCGATTCCCGGTAGGTTCGGATGCCGATGCGGCAGATTACGGTGTGGATATGGAAGCCTATCCGAAGCGGCAGGCTATACAGGATTTTCTCTCCTATGCGGGAGACAGACTTCACGAAAAGGGCTGTGTGGTCACGGCAGATGTCTTCGGCACTATTATCGGCAGCGAGACGGATGTGCAGACCGTAGGGCAGGATTACACGGCACTGGGACAGACAGTGGATGCCATCAGCCCTATGGTATATCCCTCTCATTATGCTAACGGTGTGTTTGGTCTGAAGGTGCCGGATGCCCATCCTTATGAAACGGTATCGGCCGCCATGCAGGGGTCTGCAGAAGAATTGCAGGAGATTCCGGAAGCGGAGAGGGCTGTAGTACGGCCATGGCTGCAGGCATTTACCGCAACCTGGGTTCCGGGACATATTTCCTACAACGGAACACAGATCAGAGAACAGATCCAGGCAGTCTACGATGCGGGATATGAAGAATGGATCCTGTGGAATGCAACGAACCGCTATTCTCCGGATGGATTACTTGCCGCAGGAGAAGAGAAGCAAGAGCGGCAGAAGCTGGCTTTATAACAAATCCGGGCAGGAGCACAGGCCAGGAGCCCGGTCTGATAGGAGCATAAGATGAAAGTAGTCAATAAGATCATGATAGGAATTGCAGTGTTGTGTCTGCTGTTGTGTGGCGGAATCCTGGTATTCGCATTGAACCCCGATATGACCAGTTCTCTGGCGCAGAAACTGTATGGCAATACAGTGGATATGCCCCCTGGGATCGAAGAGACCGAGGAAGGACAGACTTCCGGGAATGGAAATATCAGTGTGACGCTTCCTAATGGTATGCCGGGGGAAATGAACGGCTACGTGGCGCCGTCCATGGATCAGATGCAGATTCCGGAGGATGTCAGCGGCAGGACAGGGTTTACTCCCGTGCAGCCGGAAGAACAGCAGATTCCGGATCAGGAAGCACAGAATCTGAAGGAAACATTAGGTTCCGGAGAAACGGGAGAGGGGCTGTCATTTTCCGCAGAGGAGTATCCGTATTATCAGATGTTGTCGGAGAATCAGCAGTCCGTATACCGGCAGATTTATGCCAACGCACAGAACCTGACGGAAAAGTTTGCACCGGAGAAGACCGTGTCTGCCAGTGATGTAAAGACAGCGTTTGAGGCGGTGATCGGTGATCATCCGGAAATGTTCTGGCTGGAGACGGGTTATTCCAGCAAATATCTGACCAACGGGCAATGCGTGGAGATCGATTTAAAATATAACAGTACGGCAGATGATCTGGAGAGCGCAAAGCAAAGATTTGATGCGGCGGCACAGAAGCTGATTACCGGGGCAGCGTCCCTTGACAGCAATTATGAAAAAGAGAAATATGTGCATGATGCACTGGCATCGGCAGTGACCTATGATCTGACAGCGGATATGAACCAGAGTGCTTACAGTGCACTGGTGAATGGGAAGAGCGTGTGTGCCGGTTATGCCAGAGCTTATCAGTATCTGTTACAGCAGCTGGGAATTCCCTGTTATTACTGCACCGGTTATTCCGGTGGGGATCATGCCTGGAATATCGTAAAGCTGGAGGATGGTTATTACAATGTGGATGTGACCTGGGATGACGCAGCGGCCATCCGATATGACTATTTTAACAAGACGGATGCAGATTTTGCCTCCACCCATGTAAGACAGAATCTGTCGGTGTATCTGCCAGCCTGCAACGGTACCGCTTACAGGCAGGAAAATACCACAGGGGCAGCGGGTACCGGTCAGCCGTCTGAAGCAGGCGGAGCCACATCGGATCCGGACGCAGGCACCACGCCCTCTGGCGGTCAGACAGACGGGAGCGTTACAGATCCCGGACAGCAGGGAGACGGTACGCAGGAACCGGAGCAGCCTGGCAGCTCTCTTAGTGATTATATCAATCCGGATCCTCAGGAGCCGTTGCGTTATCCCTCCGGCAATACCGCAGGCTCTGCAGGCAATACCACAGCTGCCGCTACGCCGGAGCCCAGAGCCGATGCGCTGACGGATTTAAGTTCCTATTATGAAGACTGCAGGAAGCAGCTGACCGGCCTGGGAAGTGGTGACCAGCATTTTGACAATGTTGTGCCTAAGAGCCTGTGGAGTACCATTGAGCAATCCTATCATACCGGAGCCTACGAGCAGGGATATGTGGTGGATGTGTTGAAAAATCTCGGTATGGAGTATTTTGCAATACAGCTGCAGCTGGTGGATATCGGAGACGGATATTACAGAGTGTATCATAACGTTGTGACCTATTAGGAAACAGATAAGAAACACTGGTATCGAAAGGTATCGGTGTTTTTAAATTATAGAAATGAAAATAAGAATCATTACTAATATTATTGACAGATAATTTCAACTGTGTTATCATCAGGATAAAGAAAATAAGTAATGTTAAGAAAATAAAATATGGTAGATAAGAGATACTAAAAAGGAAGCGAAACAGGCTGAAGGAGAAAAGGAGAGAATATAATGAATAAGAAGGCAATGCACAAATTAAGTTATGGATTATATATCGTAACGACGAAAGATGGAGAGAAAGCAAACGGTTGTATCGTCAATACTGCGATTCAGGCGGCATCCACTCCGAATCAGCTCTGCATATGCATCAACAAGGCAAATTATACCCATGATATGGTGTTAAAGACCGGCGTGTTCAACGTATCGGTGCTTAGTAAGACAGCACTATTCCCTCTATATCAGCGCTTTGGTTTCCAATCCGGCCGGGAAGTGGACAAATTCGCAGACTACAGAGCGTACAAAAATGCGGAGAATGGCGTGCCCTACATCATAGAAGGCACAAATGCTTATCTGGCGGTAAAGGTCAGTCAGACCGTGGATCTGGGATCCCACACCATGTTCATTGGTGAAGTGACAGAGATGGAAGTGTTAAGTGAGGAGCCATCGGCAAACTATGAGTACTATCAAGAAGAGGTAAAGCCGAAGCCGGAGGAAGTGAGAAAAACCGCAGACGGCCAGACGGTATGGCGCTGCACCATCTGCGGTTACGAATACGTGGGCGAGGAACTGCCGGAAGATTTTATCTGTCCGCTGTGCAAACACCCAGCTTCTGATTTTGAAAAGGTGATCAAAAATTAATCCAGTGGTTTTAATAAGGTGAAATGACTGCGCTGTGTCCGGAGGATGCCAAGCTTTGTGAGCTTGCCCAGCTCTGCGGACATGGCGCTTCTTTCTACCCCGAGGTAATCCGCCAGCTCCTGACGGTTGAAGGGGATGGTAAAATCGTTGCTCCTTTTCAATTTTGCCTGATCGGTAAGATAGGCCATCAGTTTTTCCCGGGTGGTCTTACGGGAGGTATATTTGATCTTCTGATTCAGATACATATTTTTCTGCGCTACGATTCCTAGGAGATTGCGTATCAGGGTATGATGGAAAGTGCAGCTGTTGTCGCAGGTGTTTAACAGTGTTTTCCCATTTAGGAACATCACTGTACAGTCCTCTGCTGCCACAATATCCACAGGAAGATATGGAATTCCTGCACAGGCAAAAGCCTCCCCAAACAGGGAATCGGGGGGGATAGAAGCGGTGATATTGCGGTTGCCGTAATAATCGTCCTGTAGGATGTGAACGGAGCCGGATTCGATAATGCCGATGAAATCCGCAGGATCACCGGCATGCTTGATGTATTCTTCCTTTTGATAGGATTTCGTATATGCATTCAGACGCTTCAGCATAACAGGGATATCTTCGGGTAAAATATTCTGAAAGAGGGGATTGGCCATAATAAATTCTCCTTTTGTTGGAAAACCAACATACTTGATGGGATGATTCTAGTATAATCACTTCAGAAAGTCAAGATAAGTTCCGGCGGGAGCGTCAGAATATGCGCAGAGGTAGTTGTAATGACGGAAAATAGGATAGTGCAGTTTTGCAAATGACGCGTGTCGAACAGGCATAATAACGATGTAGTTAATAAAGGATGGATAACAATGTATAAAAATATCGACAAACAGACCAAATTAAATCTGAAGGATCTGGTAGAATACCAGGAGGGCCAGGTAGTCAGCAAGACTCTGGTACAGAACGATTATGTGAGCATGACAATTTTTTCCTTTGACAAGGGCGAGGAGATATCTACCCATGCAACAGGCGGAGATGCCATGGTGACCGTTCTGGAAGGCAAGGGCAGATTTACCGTAGGCGACGAGGTATTCTATGTGGAAGAGGGCGAGACACTGATCATGCCCAAGGATATTCCTCACGCAGTATACGGTGAAGAGAGATTCAAGATGCAGCTGACCGTGTCTTTCTAAATTATAAGTTGTGCTGTATATACCGCTTGTGTGGAACTAATATTCATGCAGGCGGTATTTTTTTGCCCTTTGTGTTCAGAATTTTACCGCTGGAGCTGGGCGAGAACATGATGGTGCCCATAGGTTGGACTGGTTCACTATCGGTTCTTTTTATGAGGCCATTGGTCATAAGCTGGAAGGAGAAGCGCTGCTTACGATTAATCGCAGGGCGGTGGAGAAGATGATCTTGTATGCGAAGAAAATAATGATTTTGTTGGAAAAACAACATAATGACCTGCTTAAGTTTGCTATAGTATGGAAAGAGACAAAGAGAACAGCAAAATTAAGGAGGCAACATGATTCGAAAAATCATTCATATTGATGAAGAAAAATGCAATGGCTGCGGTATTTGTGCCACAGCATGTCATGAAGGTGCCATAGATATTATTGATGGCAAGGCAAAATTGGTCAGGGAGCATTTCTGCGACGGCTTCGGTGACTGCCTGCCGGGGTGTCCCACGGGAGCCATCACCTTCGAAGAGCGGGAGGCGCCGGCCTATGATGAGGCGGCAGTAAAGCAGGCACAGCAGCTGAAACAACAGGAAAAGATGCAACGGGAAGGTATGCAGATTCCCCATGGAGGATGCCCAGGAAGCAGAATGCGTCAGATGAACCGGACGGAGAACGCAGAAATTGTGGCAGAGAGTAGTGCGACAATGAAATCCCAGTTGTGTAACTGGCCGGTCCAGATCAAACTGGCACCTTTGCAGGAAAGCTCCTGAATAGCGGTCCAGAAGTCTGTCATGGTGGTCTGGAATGCCTCGCCGTTCAATTCTCCCAGCTGGCTCTCTACCTCTTCCATGACTTCTGTGGACACTTCATAGAACATACTACGTCCGGATTCCTTGCGGTATGTCTTGTCCAGGAAATAATCTCTGACCTGTTTTACGCGGGAATATGTGACACCCAGACCTGTCTGTTTGTTGGAAATAGACTTAGGGTCTGTCGATAATGTGACATAAGCTCTGTTAGACTGCTGTACCTGTTGTCTGGTATAGCCGGTGGTGTCCACATTAGAAAGATTATGCGCTGTGGTATTCAGCGCATTCTGACTTGTCTGTAATCCGGACGAACCTATATATAAACTACCCATTAATGGCATAAACTTTCACCTCTGTATCAGGGGATCCTCAGATCCCCGGGATCCGGTCTTACTGCTTGGCATCGAATCCATGGTCAATGACCCCCATGGTATTGCCTGCATTGTAAGCTCCCCGGTTGTAATTCGCTGTCTCGGGTGCAGCCTTGGATGCCTGGAGGAGATTCATCTCGAATTCCACCATCTCCAGCGCGCTGTTTAACAGTTCACTGTTCTGCTCGTTCACGCGCTTCAGTCCCCGGACCGCTGCCTGTAATCTGTCGTGGGAATCCGCCAGTGCCTGCTGTTCCGCAGGCCGTGCAGATAACATAGTGATCAGATTCGGCAATTTCAAGTCGTTAACATCCCTGTTCAATACATCGGCTATGTCCGCAGTCACTCCCGCTCTCTGCTTGTCCAGATTGTGGATCCTGCTGACCAGCTCCTGCTCCTCGTCCGTGATCTTTTGTAACTCTGCAAGATCACCGCCTGCAATAATCGGTGTCTTGCGCTGTGATAGCTGAAGCAGAGCTTCGTACTCCGTACTCTCTCTGTCCAGTACATCTATCAGGTTTTCCATTAAACTAGCCAAGGAACTACCTCATTTCTTCCTGCTTTTGAAGCAGCTTCTCCGCAAAGCTTGCATTATCCACTCCATAAGTACCGTTCTGGATTCTTGCTTTAATGGGAGCCGTTAACTCTTCCCTGATGTCAGGTGCTGCTGCCACTGCTGCCTTAGCGGTCTGGAAATCCTTGCCCTGGCTGCTGATCTGCAGTCTGTCCGTGTGTGACGCTGTCTGAGTCTTCTGAGTTCTGCTGACCTTCTGTGACTGATACAGCTGCTGTACCTGTGTATACGCTTCAATACGCATGTCGACTCCTCCTTCCCGAATGTCTTTTGATGTTTCACAATATGTATCGGACGGATTTGCAATTACTTTAGCCCTCATGGAAAAAAAGTAACGATCCGGACCGCCTGCAGGGGAACGTCCGAATCGTCACAAAATCTGTCAATATGCATTTTCGTTGCGGATCTCATCGTCTACCCGCCGTACCCGGTAGGTCTTGTCTCCCACCGTCACGGCGGTCACCGTATCGTCGTGGGCATACAATCCTTCTTCCACATAAGAAAATTTTTCCGGTGTCCTGCCCTCTTCCAGGATCTGGATCAAAGCCTCCACCCTGGGGCCATGCAGTGGATTGCATTCTCCGATGCAGGTGATCTCATCCTTCAGCACGCAGTCCATGGATTCTGTGCTGACACCATCAAAAGACAATATCATAATATCTCCTGCCGCCAGATTGCTGCCGACCCTTTTTCCCGCCGCCCGGATCGCTTCCATGGCGCCAAAGGCCTCATTGTCGTTTTCGCAATAGACCACATTGATATTGTCGTATTTTTTCAGGAAAGCTTCCATGACTTCCTTCCCCTTGGCCTGGGTAAATTCTCCCGATACCTGGTCTAGCAGATCCCAACCGTATTTTGCTGCGCCCTGCTCCAATCCTCTGGTACGTCCGATCTGGGCGGAAGCTCCGATATTTCCCTGAATATTTACAATATGAAGATCCTCCGGTGCAATTCCCTTGCTGATGGAAAAGGAATTCAGCCACTCCGACATTTTCAGGCCTTCCAGTTCAAAGTCCGAACCCACGAAGCAGGTGAACAGACTGTCATCCTCCACATCCACCTTACGGTCCACGATGACCACCGGGATCCCGGCATCCTTTGCTTCCCTGAGCACCGTGTCCCATCCGGTCTCCGTCACCGGTGCCAGCACGATGTAGTCCACCTCCTGCTGGATAAAGGTTCGGATGGCCCGGATCTGGTTGGCCTGCTTCTGCTGACCATCCTCGAAGATCAGGTCGTACCCGGCCTCTTTTGTAAAGGTACTTTTCATGGACTCCGTGTTGGCACTGCGCCAGTCGGATTCCGCTCCCACCTGGGAAAATCCCACCACAATACGGTCTGTCTGTGTATCCTCTGGTGTTGCAATATCCTCCGCAGTGCTTTGTCTGTCGCCGCATCCTGCAAGCAGGATTCCCAGCCCCAGCAGCAGACCCGCCATCCATCGTCTTCCTGTTCTGCATTTCTTCATATCTGTAATGTCATCCTGTTCTGTCATACTTCCCGCCCGGAAATCGCTCTGTCATTCTCTCATTTTCCGGCAGGTTCTTTCTCTGTATGAAAATACGCCACAGAGCTCTCCAGTTCCCCGGAGATCTGTTTCATTTTATCACAGTTTGCGCCCACTGTCTGTATCTGTGTCAGGATTTCCTCAATGTTTGCATTCACCTGCTGGTTGTTGGCAGCATTTTCCTCACTGATAGCACTGAGGCTGCCGATATTGCCCAGAATATCCTCTTTCTGCTGTGACAGACGTCCGGTCTCTCCGGCGATCTTGCGGATCTCTTCCGCAGAATGTCTGATACTTTGCTCTAACTGCTGATACTGCTCTCTGGTTGCAATAATGTGATCCTGTTCCTCCCGGATGATATTCTTTACCACATCCGCCTGTTCCACAGTCTCACCGGATTTCTCCATAATGCCCTGGGCCAGATTTTTGATCTGCTCGGCACCGGCAGCGCTCTGCTCCGACAGTTTGCGGATCTCTTCCGCCACCACGGCAAAGCCTCTGCCCGCCTCTCCGGCTCTGGCGGCCTCGATGGAGGCATTCAGACTTAACAGATTGGTCTGTCCGGAAATGGAGAAGATCAGAGCTACCGCCTCATCGATCTTTTCGATATAATCGTTGGTCTCATGAATCTTCGCTGTAATGGTATTCACGGATTCCACAGAACGATTGCTGCCGGTCATGATCTTTTCCATGCCTTCCCCCGCCTTTTTGCTGTTGTCCTGTATTTCTTCCGAATCCTTCTGCAGCTGTCCGGCACTGACACTGATGTCATTGACCGCCTCTCCGATCTCATCCATACGGTCACTGATATTCTGCACATTTTCCGCCATTTCCTCCGCTGCGGAAGACAGCTGCTCCATCGCCTGACTGATCTGTCCAGCCTGTTCTGTGGTGGCATCGCTTCCCTCTGCCACCTGCCGTACACTGTTTAGAAGTTCTCCGGATACCTCCTGTACACCGCCGATGACCTGTGCCAGATTCCGCTGCATCTGTGAGGTATTCTGTAACAGATTACGGATCTCCCGGACAATACTGTCGGATTCTTTTCTGGCACTCAGATCACCTTCCGCCAGGGCATCCACCCTGCTGCCGGTCTCTTTCATCTTGCCCGACAATGCTCTGCTCAGGAAAAAGCAGATAACACCAAACAGGATCACCATGCCCACTGCGCAGACCATGAATACAACCTCGATCTCCCACAGGGCATCGGTGATCTCATTTTTCCGTTCCGCCGCAAAAGCCACTGCAGTGATCTGTCCGTTATTCATAATCGGGATATAATAACCATAATAAGTATTTCCCTCAATCACTACATTTTTATCATAATATCCCTCCGCCCCAAGATCCTGATCCATGGGGATTTCACGGATACGATAGTCATTTTCATTTTTAATGGATGTGGTAGCCGGAATGCCGTCTGCAAGAATGGCCATCTCCAGGCCTTCTTCCTTCAGGCTGTCCAGGTACTCATAATAACCGCTGGCATTCATTGCCGTGATCTCATTTTCCTTACAGTATTTTGCCAGATTATCCGCAGTTACATGCAGTGTGGTCTGCACACTGCCTTCCAGATTCGTTCTGGTCAGACGTAAAGATGTGGTACTGAGGATCACTGTTGCCAAAACTACCGGTGCCAGTGCCAGCAGCATCAACAACAGGAACAGGCTGCATCCCTGCTTTTTCAGAGTTTTCTGCTTTTTTACCTTCGTTTTTTTCATAACTTCTACCCCCTGATATTCGGTGGATTCCTTTTACTAGCGGAAAAAGAGTGTGACTGCACACCAGCCACGCTCTTTCCGCTCCTCCCTATTTTCAGCTGCTTTTATTTGTTCTGCAGCATTTTCTTTTTTCTTGCGATGACCACACTCTGTACTACCAGGAACAGACACAGCATAGCTGCAATGGTGATACCGGTCCACCATGCCTGATCCAGACCTGCACTGGATACGATATTCTGGATGGTGCTCAGGGACAATACACCGAAGAAAGTTCCGATGATATTGCCGACACCACCAGTCAGCATCGTACCGCCGATGATGGAGGATGCAATGGCGTTCATCTCCATGCCGCTGGCATGAGAAGCAGATCCGCTTCCTACATGCAGTGGCAAAATACACAGTCTCGTTGGTGTCAATATAACCGCCGATACCTGCCAACAGTCCGCAGAGCAGATGGGACATGAACTTGGTTCTCTTCACATTGATACCTAACATCAGCGCGCTCTGATTGTTACCGCCTACCGCATAGAAGCTGCGGCCCATCTTGGTCCAGCGAAGCATGATAAACATCAGAATGACTACTAAAAGCGCCACAATCACACCGATCTCCACATAAGCATTGACGTAATTGCCCAGTTTGTTTACGGAGCCCATTCCTGGAACGATCACACGGGTTTCCTTCAAAGCAGTGAAACTTTCGTTGGCCACGTTGAAAGGTTTGGTATTTACGATCGTTGTCATACCTCTGGCGAAGAACATACCCGCCAGGGTCACGATAAAGGGCTGGATATCCAGGTATGCTACCAGGAAGCCCTGTACGATACCGAAAGCAAGGCCAATGGCTACTGCCAGTAACATGGATACAAATACATTACCGCCGCCGAAGTCCAGATATACGGCGCAGCTCATGCTGACCAGTGCCACCACACCGCCGACGGAAATATCGATTCCACCGGTAATCATGACTAAACTCATGCCGCAGGACAGAATGATCAGTGCTGCGTTAGCGTTCAGAATGTTGAAAAATGTCTGAGGTTTTAAGAAGCCTTTTCCCTGGAACACGATGGCTCCGATATACATTACGAAGAATACTACGATCGTGATGGTCAGCAGCAGATTGGTATCTGTCATATTTTTTAACTTCTTACCCATATCAGCCAACCTCCTTTACAGCCTTGCCCTGCTTCAGCTTCTTGCCGAAAGCGGACAGCCATTCTCTTACCTTGGGAGTACTTAAGACTACCAACAGGATAACCACTACCGCCTTGTAAGCAGGAAGTGCATCGGACTGTACGTCGAATTTGTACAAGGTGGTGGTCAGGAACTGGATGACATAAGCACCCAGAATGGAAGCTGCCATGTTGAACTTACCACCGCTTAAAGAGTTACCTCCCAGAGCTACTGCCAGGATGGCATCCATCTCGATATCCTTTGCAATAACGGAGTAGTTGATGGAGGACAGACGGCTTACTTTGATCAGTGCTGCTACCGCTACACACAGTCCCAGGATCACAAAGGTCAGGAACTTGATAAATGTGGGATTCAGTCCGTTTAACTTGGAGGAATTCTCATTGATACCAACAGACTGGGTGTAAAGTCCCAGTGTTGTGAACTTCAATACCAGGAAGATCACCAGTACACAGACCGCTGCAATGAAGAACGGTGTGGGAATGGGAATTCCCGGAATAAATCCACCGAAATAGCTGAAGGTCGGATCACTTACAATAGGAAGCTCGTTGTTGTTGATCCATGCTGCAATGGAACGTCCTGCCGTATAGAGGATCAGGGTCGCTACCATGGGCTGGATCTTGAAATATGCTACCAGGGCACCGTTAAAGGCACCGAAGAGCATGGCTACCACACAGGCTACCAGAAATGCTACGATAATGGGGGCCTGCAGGGTATCGGGTCTGGAATTCGTACCACACA
>OGKY01000509.1_pt1 | contig 16938 bp, 14 predicted proteins | sample 1572731 | NCBI WGS metagenome assembly OGKY01 (sample SAMEA2581924, study PRJEB24529) | metagenome | biome: Human gut stool | place: China | collected 2011
TCCTCCCGCTGCAGGCTTTCCGGGGCGGCGTAGCCGATGTAAGGGTAGCTCTGGTGCCGGTTCAGACCCCGCAGGAAGGTCTTTTTTCCGTTGAGGTAAAAGCCATCCGCCCGGAACTCTGCGGTGCGGAAGCCAAAGGTCACCTGCCTGCGGTCGATGGGTTGTCCGGCTGCGTTCAAAAGCTCTGCCACGGCATGATGCAAAACCGGGTGCTCGGTATCCCACGGCTGTGCGTCCGGGACGGAAAACTGCATCTTCCCGGTTTCTGCCGCCTGTGCGGTCTGCTCTGCCAGCAGGGTGCCGTCTGCGGTCTCCAGCCGAATGCGGACCGCCACGACTGCGGGTGTGAGCTCTGCCGTCCACTGCACCACAGCCTCATGCAGGGTGGGCGTGTAGACGAACAATCGGTCAGGCGGCTCTCTGCCGTAGCTTCCAGCCAGACCTCCCGGTACAGCCCGCCGTAGGTCAGGTAGTCGATGACAAAGCCAAAGGGCGGAATGGTCGGGTCTTCCCGGGTATCCAATTGTACGGTCAGCAGGTTTTCACCCTCCCGGTCTACAAGGTCTGTGATCTCCACCGCAAAGCCGGTATAGCCGCCCCGGTGCTGCCCGGCAACCCTGCCGTTGACCCGCACCACCGCCTGATGGGCGGCTCCGTCAAAGCGGAGGAACAGCCGAGGCGCAGCCTGCACCGGCGGCACCCGGAACCGTTTGCGGTAGCCGCAGACCATCTCGTAATCAGCGGGGGTGGCATAGTGCAGCGGCACCTCCCGACAGGTATGGGGCAAGCGGACGGCTTGCTGTTTTGGTACAGGCAGCCCCTTGCCAAAGGCTTCGGTCCAGTGGGGGGTAAACTCCCAATCCTCGCAAAAGCTGTGTTTCATCGCGGCAGCACTCCTTCCAGTAAGATCGAGATCATTTCCTCCAGTACAGCCACATACTGCACCCCGCTTTCTGCCAGACTGCGGTCTGCCAGAAAGCTCTCGATGGATGCGGTGATCATCTGCCGCAGCACCGGCAGGGACACCGGTCGCATGACCCCCTCTGCCACAGCCTGTTCCAGCAGCGCCATGGTGGGTTCCCACCCGTTTTCCAATTGACTGCGCACCCGCGCCGCCACCGCCGGGTATTTCTCGTCCAGCTCCTTCATCTGCCGCAGGTCCAGCGCAGCATATTCCGTCGGCATGGCAATGATGACTGCCCGCAGCTTTTCCTGCAAAGTACCGCTGCCTGCCAGAATTTCCTGCTTGCAGCGGTGGATGTCCGCAAAGGCGTGGTCTACCATGTCCAGCAGAAGGGCCTCCTTGGAGGGGTAAACGGTGTAGATGGTTTTTTTGCTGATATGTAGCGGCTCTGCCACCTGCTGCATGGTGAAATGCAACCCCTGTTGACGGAATAACTGCATGGCCTGCGTGCGCACAAGGGCATCGAGCTTTTCCTGCATGAGCGTCCTCCTTGTGGAAACTGTGCTTGCTTTTCTGGTTTCCATTCTAGTGCGGAAACCAAGCTAAATCAAGCGGTTTCCGTATTTTCTGCGTTTTGGCGAAGAATCAGAGAAAAATTGCAGCAAAGTGACAATAAAAATATCCTCAAAGAACTTTTCGCCCTTTCTTTGAGGATCAGTATATAAAACGTGAATTCTCAACCTATAAAACTACATGAGGTGATTTTACTATAACGGAAAATATACATTTCACAGAGAGGCGAACGCACCAACCGCGCCGCACGGCGGTGTTCCCTGCTTTTCGTACATCCTGATGCCTCCTTTGTATCAGAGTATACCATGGCGGCTGGACGGCTTCAACAAAATCTCGTGCAATTCTTATGCCACCCAGCTGCAGGCCAGCACCCAGGCCACCGGAAGCTCCCGCTGCCGCCTGCTGGGCGATTGTGAGCGCCAGCTGCTCAGCGATGCCGTGGCGGTCCCTCTGTTTGCCCAGCAGAAGCGCCTGCTGATTGCACCCGACATCCGGAACCTCATCTTTGACCCCTTTGGCCCGGTGCTGGATCTGACCTATACCACAAAAAATGATGTAAAAGAGACGCTAAAAAGCCGCCGTCCGATACTTCTGGCAGGAGCATTTTGGACAACGGCTTTTTTGTATAGGAGATTTTTAAGAGAGAAAAAGGTTGTTTTTATACACAAAACTCAGTTCTTTGCGGCCTGTGCCGCTTCAAAACCACAGAACTGTTTCCAGTCCCACGCAGTCATATCATGGGGACCCTCGCGCAGGGCATAGCCCACATCACCGGTGCAGCAGGCAGTCTGCGGTGCTGGATACTCAGTCTGGGTGCAGGGTGTTTTGCCCAGCGCAGCGTAGACACGCCCAGCCGAAATAACACTACGAAACTCCGCCTCCGTATCACTCCAATAGTCCCGGCTGCCGGAGGTTACGAACACAGGCCGGGGAGCCATGGCGGCAAGGAGTTCGTCCTGGTCAAAGGGCATCTGCTCCACCGGCATCTGGCCGTAGCTCAGGAAATTGGGGCAGAACCAACGAGGCATCATCTGGCACATACTGCTGACCCGCTCGCCCAATTTGCCCTCGTTCAGGGCGGCACCGCAGCAGCCGGAATTGTTCACCAGAACGGTCTCAAAGCGCTGATCCTGCACCGCTGCCCACAGGGCGGCTTTTCCGGCACGGGAATGTCCTGCCACTGATATCCGGCTAGGGTCGATCTCGGGGCAGGTCAGCAGGGCGTCCAGCACCCGCCGAGCACCAAAGGCCCAGGCCGCCAGGCAGCCAAAGCCATCTGCCGGGCGTTCTCCCGCCCCATAAAACAGCGGATACAGTCCCTCCTGCTTCCAGCTATCCCCCTCATCGGGAGCCAAACTGGATGCATAGATAGCGGCAGCAGCATAGCCGTCGGCCAGCAGTTGGCGCCCCGGCCAGTAGCCTTTTTCCACATCGCAAGTGATATCCAGTGTGTTTGGTTCCTTCGGAGCCATCATATCGTCGATCATAACGTTGAAATGATCTTCGTTTCCAATGAGCTCCCTCATCATACCCATAAACTTCTCCCGCATGGCCGGGTCAATGCCCTTCATCTGGTCGTGGACCACAGGATCATGACAGCTGATCTGAATCGCGCAGGGCACGGGTTCACTGGTCTTCTCAGGCAGCCAGAGTGCAAAAGGAAAGCTCATGCTCCGGCCCTTGTATTCCACCGTAACACAGCCTAATCTACCGTGCAGCCCGTCCTTCTCCAGTTCCTTTTCCCAGACAAAGCTGCTCGTCCAGCCAGCGGGGACCACGCCGTATTCCTCCTGTCCAAACAGCTTGACCAATGCTTCGCGCCGGGCAGGCCATGTCTCTGGGGTGAGTCGCGCGATATCTATATTTTTCATTGCATGGACCTCTTTTCTCAATTTTATGCCTCTTGCTGTTCCTCCGGGATATAACTGCGAAACACAGGAACCAACATCAGTGCGTTGACATAAGCAATGCCACCCGGGCCAAACAGCAGAAAAATACCTTCCAGTGATTCCACCCATTCTAGGTGGGCGTAAATCAGCCAAAATGGGATGAAATGCATGGCTGTCACAGCCACCACTGTCAGTGGGTGCTGGAGCAATAGCAGCAGGACATTGCGTATCAGTTGACGCAGAGTGCAGCGAAACTTTGCCAGCACCGGGAAGATCAGGCCTGCAATGGCTGCGTACAGCACCAGCACCATGATACACAATCCATGGAACACTGGACTGTTCCCCAGTCTACCTGCCAACAGGTTGAAATCCACCACCAACGCATAACCGATCACAAGTAGCAACAGGGTCACAGGAAGCGACGATCTGATAGTTTCCTTGAACGCATGGAAAAACATCGAAATAGTGCTGTTCCCTCTCTGACGCACTAGCTTCATTGCTGTGTAATACAGTGCCGAGGTCGAAGCGCCAATGGTGATGACCGGAAGACTGCACAGTAGCCACAAAAGGCTCAGTGCCACCAGATCAGAAACGCGCAGCAGCAACTGGAACAGCTTGCTGTCATAATCAAATAAACCACCCATGGGGGTCGCCTCCCTCTCTGTACCATGTCCTGCCCAGGTCTTGGGTCAGGTCTCCGTTTTCGGCATCCGCCACGAGAAATGGGGGCAGAACTCTCTCCAGTCCACTCCGGGGATCCCGTCCATCTGAGTCCGGGCATCCGGGGTCCGGCGCTGGATGTTCTTGTGGGGTGCCTTTCCATAGAACATTGTATCACAAAATGCGATCACATGTATCCAGTCCAACTTCTGATATTCGTGGGGGCCGTCACGCATGGCAAGGGCGTTTTTCCCGGCAGCACCCAGGAACTGGTACACCTCGTCGGCAGCACGCCAGGTGAGCTGGCTGCCGTAAGGGTTGGCCCAGGTATCGCTGAGCCCCTCGGTGGTGATGACCGGCCGGGGAGCGATGCAGGCCCGCAGGAAATGCAGGTCAAAGGGCAGACGGTCTTCGTCCTGGGTCTTGCCAAGAACCTGGGGCTGCAGCATCCCGGCTGCCTGCTGGAAATCCTCAAACAGCGGGGCGTTACTCCGGGTGTAGGTGGCCACCCGCTTGCCGAACTCGCCACCAGAAGGGGAACACATCCTCGATGCTTCCGGCAGTCTCGCAGATGCCGATCCCTTCGCCCATGCGGCCGCCTAGGTAGCGCAGGCAGCCAGCACCGCCGCAGCCGCTTCCGCTGGCAGCGCACAGGGCAAATCGCTCATCGTAGATGGCGGCGCACAGGGCTACTTTGCCGCCCCGGCTGTGGCCGGTGGCCACGATGCGGTCCATATCGGCGTATTCCGTGGTGGCCAGGTAATCCACCACACGGCTCTGGGCCCATGCCCACATGGCAATGGCACCCCAAGTGTACCCGGGATAGGCCTTGGCCAGGGGACCGTGAATGGCGTTGGCGTTGTCCTGGGCCAACTGCTCCTTCTCAAATTCGATGATGGCATAGCCGTGGTTCAGCACAGCGTCCTCTTCATCAGGACTTCCATGGCGATCCTTGAACTGGTTCCAGGTGATGACCGGGACCTTGCCCTCCTTGGCGGGGCGGATCAGCTCACAGTCAAACTGGATGGCGTCCTCCGGGCCGCAGGTGATGCGCACCGTTTCGGCAATGGCACGACCATTGTAGACTATGCGGCGGAAGGTGACCTCGCCACGGGTGTTGCCCGGCGGTGGTGGCATAGTGCCATAGAGGTAATGGGTCAGCATCGCCTTAAGGTATTCCCGCTGCTCCGGCCATTCCTCCCTAGTCTGAACACGGGTACCATCAGGTTTAAGGAAAGGATCCGGTAGCTCATGGATGGCTTTCAGCTCACTTTTGGAAGAAAAATCATATTTATTCATTATTCTTTCACGCCTCCAATCATAACTCCGGTAACAAAATAACGCTGGATGAAGGGATAGATGCAGAGGATGGGAGCTGTAGAGATGACGATGGTGGCATACTTGATGGTCTCGGCCAAAGCCACGGTGTTGGTACTGCCGCCAGAAGTGCTGATAATGTTGTCTGCACTGCTGGTCAGCAGGATCTCGCGCAGGAAGATCTGCAAAGGATACAGGTCAGCCGTGCGCAGGAAGATGGTTGCGCTCATCCAATCATTCCAGCGAGACACAGCGTAGAACAGCAGTACAACGGCAATCGTTGCCTGACTCAGCGGGATAACAATGCGGAATAAGCAGGTAAACTCACTGGCACCATCCAGCCGTGCCGCTTCGATCAAACTTTCCGGTACATTGGCAAAGGCTGTACGCATAACAATGAGGTTATAGGTGCTCAGGGCAGTGGGCAGCAGAATTGCCCAGACCGTATCAATCATGTGGAGCTGCTGTACCCACAGGTAAATGGCAATGATACCACCGCTGAAATACATAGTAAACATGATCATCAATGTTACCAAGCGCTTGCCCATCCAGCCCTTACGGCTCAAGGCGTAGGCCCCCAGGAAGGTCAGGAACATGCTGATGGCAGTACCGGCCACTACATAGAATAGAGTGTTGCGGTAGCCCACCAAAATGCGATCTGTAATGCAGTACTGGTAAGCCTCCAAGCTGAATTTCAAGGGTTTAAGCAGCAGGACAAAATCATGCCGCAGAAATTCATTGGCATCACTGAAGGAAGCACAGACAACATACCAAAACGGATACAGACAGGCCAAACCGATCAGAATCAACAGTGCCGTGTTTAGAATGTCCAGCACCCAGTCAAGTCCAGTTTTCTTTTCAACCATAGTGCGTTTTCCTCCTTACCACAGGCTCGTCTCGCTGACCTTGGCGCTGATTTTGTTCACCACCACTACCAGCAGGAAATTGACCAACGAGTTCACAAGGCTGACCGCCATACTGTAACTGTAATTGGATTCAATCAGGCCCTTTCGGTAGACAAAGGAACCGATGATATCCGCCGTTTCATAAATATTCTCATTGTACAGCAGAATGATCTTGTCGTAGCCCACACTCATGAACTGACCGATGCGCATGATGAACATGATAATAATGGTGGGCATCAGACAGGGGATGGTAATACTGAGGATGCGGCGGAAGCGACCCGCTCCGTCTACAGCAGCGGCATCGTAGAGTTCCTGATTGATGCCAGCCAGGGCGGCCAGATAGATGATGCTGTTCCAACCTATGGTCTGCCACAGTTCACTGACCACATAGATTGCACGGAACTTGGAGGGCTCCATTAGCAGATTGGAGGCCATGCCTCCTGCTGCGAGCAGATTGCTGATCAGTCCGGTAGAGGAGACAAATTCCTTGATGATACCACAGACCACAACCAGGGAAATGAAGTGCGGCAAATAACTCACAGTCTGAATCGCACTTTTCAATTTTTTGAGCCGCAGTTCATTCAGCATCAGGGCAAACAGGATGGGAGCCGGGAAGCAGATAACGATAGTATAAAAGCTGATGTACAGGGTATTGCGCAAAACACGCCAAAAATATGGGCCGGTGAAGAACTGCTTGAAATTTGCCAAACCGACCCATGCGCTGCCCCAGATGCCTCGACCGGGGCGATAGTTGCGGAATGCGATCTGCAAGCCCTGTAGCGGCGCATAGTTAAAAACAATATAGAATGCAAGCACCGGAATCAGCATCAGGTAAATGCCGCGATATTGATAAAAGTTCTTTTTGATCTTATCCCAGGTCAGCCGGGTATCGATTCCGTATTTCTCTGCCACAGCTTTTGCCTGACGGGACTGTTTGGACATAAGCGTTTTCCTCCGACTTCAAAAAATGCCGCAGGGCACCCCGCCCTGCGGCACGGATCTCAAAGATCCAGATTTACTTTACGCGGGCATTGTAGCGGTCCAAAGCTTCCTGCTGGATATCCAGGCAGTTCTGCATCCCCATGCTGTAGACATTTTTGACATAATCATCAAAGTTATCCAGGCTCTCGGTACCAGTAATGAACTTTGCGGTCATCTCGCCCACATATGTGCCAATTTCGTTGAAAGCGCCGCTGTAAGTAGCCTGCTCAGAATCCAACAATGTGGTGGCAGGCAAACCATTGTAGTGCTTGCCGTTCTCGTAGCTCCAGGTATTCAAAGACGCAATATTCTGGTCGATTTCTCCTTCAGCAAGAGAATAATCGGTCTTGGAGACCAGACGCTGCCAGTGGTCTTCGGGGAAGGGACCGTTCAGCTGGCGATACATAGAGTGAGCAGTAGAAGGAGCCTTGCCTTCCTTGTTGTGTATGATAGCATCGGTGAACTGAGGCCAGCCATCGACCATCTCATAGCTCTCGCCTTCAATGCCCCAGTTCAAAAGCATGTTACCTTCTTCGCCCCAGCCATAGTCAAGCAGCTCCATCGCAGTCTTTACATCCTTGCAACTGCCGGTAATGGCACCCACAGAACCGGTGAACGGCTGGTTTGCCTGATGATACCAATTCTCAGTACCAGCCGTCTTGACCATTTCATGGACACCCACGGCAGAAAACGTATTATTGGGATCATCCTTAAGGATCTGGCTCTTCAGATTGCCCAGACCAGTGGGCATCATCTCGATCCAAGCACCCACATCGCCCTGCAGGATTTTTGCCTGAACACTGGTACGATCCAGAACCATGTAGTCATTATCTAGTAAACCCTCGCTGTACAACTTGTTCAAGAAGGCCAGATAGTCCTTGTAGCCGTCCTTAACAGGGCCAAATTCGACCTTATTTTCCTCATTGATGCCGTAGCCGTAGGCTGCAGAGAAACCAGAAACAGGAACACAAACACCAAAACCTGCACTGATAGCAACGGACATCTGTTCAAACATCTGCACAAAACACATAGGATACTTCAGGCCAAGTTTTTCCTTAAATGCCTTCAGCACATTATACCAGTCATCGTAGGTCACCGGAACATCCATTCCCACCTGCTCGAGGTAATCAGTACGAATGACCAGACCGATGAAGCTTTCAGCAAAAGGTTCACGATCAAACACCCCCTGCCACTCCTTGCTACCCTCTGCAGTGGAGGTGTAGATAGCGGGGAACCCGTAGATATTGCCGCTGTCGGTGGTAATATCGGCCAACATATCCGGGTGCAACTCAAAGTAATGGGTCATATTGGGAGCATATTCTTCCATATAATCCTGCAGAGGAATGATTTTGCCATCTTCGATGGCTGCGTCAGCACCACCGGAGTAATTGGTAGCCCAGCTGTAATACATGATGTCTGGCATTTCGTTTCCTGCAACCACCAAGTTAAATTGCTCAGCAGCCTGACCACTGGCCGGATGCTGGAATTCTACGTTGATACCAGTGTTGGCCTCAATTGCCTTCCAGCAGTATAGGTCGCCCATGCTTTTGACATCGGCACCGGATGTATTTGCCAAGTCAATCCAGTAACTGACAGTACGGGGGCCGCTCTCGGCAGAGCTAGTTGATGTTGCAGTGGAAGCTGTGCTACTGCCAGAACTGCCGCAAGCAGTCAGCAGGGTGCCACCGGAGGTAGCGGCGCTTGCCTTCAGAAAATCGCGGCGAGAGATTTTTTTCATGTTGTTCTTCTCCTTTTCTTCGTGTTTCTGAGGATTCGATTCGGCGCTCTCTCAAGCGCCCTTGATGGTTCTATCATACTGTGTTTTTGGAGCAAAATCCATCCTCAAAATTTTATATTCCGGCCGTTTCTATCCCTATTTTTCGTCAAGAATACAACAGTCTGTGTACTTTTGCTATGCATGTTGCATTGTTTTATTGCAACATGCACAAAGTCCCGCCTTTTGTTAGAAAGGCAGGACTTTGCTGTTTTTTCTGTAGAGATCAGTGTTTATTATAGTTGCCCGGGGTATCACCAGCATACTTTTTGAACAGGCGTATAAACGTGTTGGCACTTTCGTAACCCGCACGATCTGCCGCTTCGGCTACTGTAATTTGTTCCTCATCCATCAGCTTCTTAGCGTAATCAATACGCAGACTGTTCAGGTAGTTCAGCAGGTTGACTCCAGTTTGCTGCTTGAAGTACTTTGAGAGATAGGCCACACTCAGCCCCAGCAAATCGGCGGCACGGGAAACATTGAAATCGTGTTCGCAAAAGTGATCCTGCACACACTGTAAAATACGAGACAGCAGCTCGGGCTGATCAGTCTCTGCCGAGCTAGTATACTTTACCGCCACGGCACCGATCAGAGTATCCATCTGCTCCTCGGCTTCTGCATGGGTCATAGCTTTTTGCAGTGCACGGGAGGTGGCAACGATGGCCTGTTGCACCTCTGTTCCCTGTTCTCCAGACGAAACCGCGTTGAACATAGTCACCAACACATCGGTCAGGAGCATCCTCAGCAAAAACATATCCGGCGAACTGCTAAAATTGGTCTGCAACGTGTGGTGCAGAGCTCGGATAGCCTCCTCCGCATTGCCAGAAAAGGTCAGACGGGCAATCTCCGACCCCTGTGCCACTGTGATGCGCTGTGCAGGGCTCGGCGTGGGGGTTCCACTCCATTCCGGCTGCTCCTGTGCAATCTCACTTCGTTCACATAGCGAAAGGAATGCCGGGTGGATTTGTTTCCATCCACAGCGGACACTGCCCGCGAAGTAGTCCACGCCGTTTTCCTGCAGATATTCTTCTACTGTTCCAAGGCTCTGCCGCAGGGGCTCTTCTTCCTTTGCAAACAGGCACAGTGTCGGGATTCCATGCGGCTGCACGTGTAAGAGCATGACATTGTCAAGCCCAAGCTCGCTAAAGTCCAGTCCTTCCTCCTTCAGAAGCAGAAGAACAAACCACTCACCCCAGGTGTTGATCCGGATCCAGGATGCCACATCTCCCGAAAAAGCCGATACATCAATATCGTGTTCCAGCAGGTTCTGCATCAGCTCTTTTTGCAGGGAAACGCGCTGATTTTCTTGGAAAATCCGCATCCTTTCCAAATCTCTTCGGTATGCCTGGAATGCGCCATCGATTTGTTGGTATTCGTTTTGGTCTTCTACACAGTCCGACTTTGTCGGCAGGCTGCGGGTCAGTTCCCGCAAGGGTTGATAATTCAACTGCACCATAGAAGCCGCTGCAACGATGCCCACTGCCAAGAACACCATCAGAAACACCATCGACTGCTGCCAGACCCAACTACTCTTCCGGGTAATGGCAGAGACCGGCACCAACGTGATGAGGGTCCAATTTTCTTCTTCCAGCTGCTTCTGCAGCAGGTAATAGCTTTTATTCCCCAGCTCTACATGGCTCTCCAGCCTTTTTTCTGCTGCCATCTGCACCAGTTGCCCTGCAAGCGCTGGATTCCCACTTTCGCACAGAAGCTGACCACCACCGTCCATCAGCAAGGTCGTTGTCCCCTCCATCGTCGCCTGCCCAGCAACGATTTCGCCCAACACCTGCATATCTAATACTTGAATGATAAGTGCGGTTGGGGATCGTCCCTGTGTTGGAATACTGGTCACTGCCATGACCTGCGTCACACCGTTAGAGGAATCGCTGACTACACGGAATAGAGACGATGTCGTGCGCAGGGAATCAAACCGTTTTCCCGCCTCGCTGCCGGAACCAAACAAAACTGCTGCCAGTGTTTCCTTCTCATAGACTGTCTCGGAGGTCAGCGCCTTTTTCAGGTTTCTGAAATAAATATAAGTCTCACTCACCGCACTGCGGGAACTTCCCGGAGCTGCCAACAGACTTTGAATGGTGTAGAATGTGTAATTATCCGACGGCATCGGCGTGGAGAGCAACGAAAAACTACGGATCACATTGTTGCACGCCAGATTGATGGCATCTGTTTTGATCTGAGACATACTGTTATTCAACGCAGTTTCAATTTTTTCCTGCTGCTGAATCGTAATTTCTGTGTATTCGTCCAGCAATTTTCTTCTGGCGGAAAGAGTCAGCGTAACACACATGGCTGCCATCAGGATCAGAAGAATTGAGAATTCAATGACCCATGTGTAGAGAACGCTTCGCTTTTTCATGCGGTTTCATCCTCTTTTCATTTCTTCGTATTCATTCATGTTATAGACATCTTCGCTGGTTTCAGGGCCATGCGTTCTGTGACGTATCGCATTCCTTTCTCCACACACAGACGTTGGCGCAGCTGCATCCGATCGATCTGTGCTCCGGCAAGTCCCCGGGTTGCAGCACGGGCCGCGGCTTCCGTCTCCGCATCAGACACAGTCAGTCCCTCTTGACGGGCAACAGCCAAAAAAACTGCCCGAAGTTTCATATCCTCTGCTGCATGTACTCGGATGCTTGCATCCAGTTTCTCCCGCGTTTTGTGCAGGCGGCGCAGATGGCTTTCCAGTGAAATACCGCTCTTTTCCAGTCGATTTTCCAGCTGCCTCCACTGATATTCAGCTTCCAGCTCTACAGCAAGCTGCGGCAGCTCCACAATAGTCTCATCACTCAAGGCATGGAGCATCCGCTGAGAAATGATCCGCCTGGCCTCCCCCGCCTCTTGCTCCAGAAAGCTATCTCGAATTATTGCACGAAGAGCTGACATATTTTCTTGTCCAAAGCTTTGAGCAAAGGTATCATTCAGCTCGGGCATTCTCTGGTTCACAATTTTTTTCACCCAGCCAGTGTATACCGCATTCTTTCCGGCCGCACGTTTATCCTCGTAGGTATAGGGCAACTGCACTCTGCATTGGAATCCGTCTCCTGCTTTTTTGCCTACAACGGCCTGCCAGACTCCTTCCGGCAACTCCTCACCTACAGCAAGATGGTATCTACCATCCCGGCCCATGCTTCCGGAAAATCGTGTTCCATCCTCCAGTTCCGCATCAAAATCAAGCGTTACAAGATCTCCTGCGCGTGCCGGTTTGTCATCCTCCGATGTCTCCATCCTCGTCTGGGCCAAGGCTTGTAGCTGCTGTTCTATTTGCGCATCTGTTGGCTGTTTCAGACGATACTCGGCTGTGCGACCTTCCAGCTGTGGCAGTTCCATAGCGGGCAGCACACAGGTTCGAACCAAAACTCTGTTTTCTTCTCTTTTGAGAGTTGCACGCCCTAACAGCCAAATTTTTTCTATTCCTGCCTGACAGTCCACAAACTCCAGCACCTGCACTGTACTGGGTTCTTCCCTTGCGTCCAGCAAAACCACTGCATCCAATCGGCCTGCTGAATCCTGCACCCATTTTTCGATCCTCATCCCATTCTCCTTCTGCCTGCCAAGAACAGGTCTTCTTACTCTTTACTTCTTTAATATACAAAATTTTTGTTTTCCTCTCAATCCTCAATTTTTGCCTTCCAGGAAATGCAATCTTCATTTTTTGCCTCAAAATTAGTTTCTGTTCTAAAATAGTGCAAAAATCGCGGTTTCTCAAAATAGAAACGAGACCGTTGTAAAATAGCACTATAAAAAAAAAATGCTATCTTTTCCCTGATTTGTATGCTGGTGGCTGCACTCGTGCTGCTTGCGCTCTTCTGGCTGATTGAAACACCTGCTGTGTTTAGCTGCTGCAAGAGCGATGGTGACAAATCCCGCCATCGTACTGGCAGATGAGCCGACCGGCGCACTGGATTCCAATTCTTCCCGAATGCTATTGACAATGTTGACCGAATTGAATGAACGGCTTTCAGCAACGATTCTCATGGTAACGCATGACGCTTTTTCTGCTAGCTATTGCAATCGCATTTTGTTTATCAAAGATGGGTAGGTGTTCAACGAACTGCATCGTGGGACGGATACACGCAAAGAATTTTTTACAAAAATTCTGGAAGTAGTTTCCGTCTTGGGAGGTGAACAGAGTGAACACATGTAAGCTGATTTTCCGAAATAGTTGAAAAAGTAATCGTGGGCGGTTATGATAGTAATGGGAACAAAGACCCCTACATGATTGTCTTTGTCTACAAGACCGGGTTCAAGAACAGCGTGGACGGCAAGAATTTCAAGCCGCTTCGCAAGAATAGCAAGGAGAACCACTCCCCTGCTGTTTTGTGTTCCCATGCTTCTAACGAGGCTGAATCCATGTGTTCCGATTCTAGCGACGACACATTGCGAGTGTATCACGGCATTAACCCGCATGAAACCTTGATTTCTAGCACTTTCAAGGTTTGAGGAGCAGTAATTTTCCACCTTTGAACCGGCTCCAGAGCTGCCAGAATAATCTTCACCATCTCATAGAACTGCAAACAAGAAAACCGCCCTGCCGTATAGCTACGACAGAGCGGTTTTCTGCTGTATGGACTCGAAGGGAGTCGAACCCTCGACCTTTCGGATGCGAACCGAACGCTCATCCCAACTGAGCTACGAGCCCTCAACTGTCCTCTGATCGCAAGGGCCAGAGGACATCGTTCATTTTGACTTTATTATTTTACTGCTTCTGGAATCATTTGTCAAGAGTTTCTACCTTCCGGCGAAGCAGGCTCATGGGGGGCAGCTCCGGGGTGGGGATGATGTACTTTTCCATGGCGTGGGGGGTGGATTCCACGCTCTCCCCTGCCTCGTTTTTGATCCACTCCGGGTGCAGCGGGATGCTGCGGCCATCCGGGCAGAGCACCTCCAGCGTGTCCCCAAGGCTCCATTTGCCACGCTGCTGGCAGGAGGCAACACCACTCTCCCAGCTTTCCACAGTGCCCACAAACTCCCACTCACGGATATAAGTAGCGCTGTCGGTTGCCTGACGGGCCTGCTCGCGGCCAAAGTAGAAGCCCGGGGAGTAGTGCCGGTGGCTGGTACGGGTCAGCTCGGCCAGAACGTCATCGCTCAGCTCAAAGTTATCGTTGAGCGGGTCGGCCAGATACTGATCCAGAGCCTTGCGGTAGGCGGCGGTGACGCTGGCAACATAGTAGAACGTCTTGGCGCGGCCCTCGATCTTCAGGCTGTCCACACCTGCCTTGCAGATGAGGTCGATGAAGGGAGCGGTGCACAGATCGTTTGCATTGAGGATATAGCTGCCGTTCTCATTTTCGCCGATCTCATACAGCTGGCCCGGGCGGGTCTCCTCGCTCAGGTAATACTTCCAGCGGCAGGGCTGAGCGCACTGGCCCCGGTTGGCATCCCGGCCTGCCATGTAATTGGAGAGCAGGCACCGGCCCGAGATGCTCATGCACATGGCTCCGTGGACAAACGCCTCGATCTCCAGCTCCGGCGGGGTCTTATCGCGCAGGGTGGCGATATCCTGCAGGCTCATCTCACGGGCAAGCACCACACGCTTTGCACCCATGTTGTAAGCGGCACGCGCAGCGGCCCAGTTGGTGATGCCGGTCTGGGTGGACATGTGGACATCGATCTCCGGGGCGAATTGCTTACAGGCTTCCAGCACACCCAGATCGGCCACGATAAAGGCATCCACACCGGCGGCAGCAGCAGCCTTGATGGCTTCGGGCAGGCGGTCAGCTTCCTCATTGGTGGGCAGCGTGTTCATGGTCAGATAGACCTTGCGGCCGCGGGCATGGGCGTAGATCACACCCTCGGCCAGCTGCTCCGGTGTAAAATTGGCAGGTGCCGACCGCATACCGAACTCCGGCAGGCTGCAATAAACAGCGTCTGCTCCATAGTTGATGGCATAACGCAGGCGCTCCAAGTCGCCTGCCGGGGCCAGCAGTTCCGGGATCTGTAACATAAAATCGTCCTCTCTTTTTAACACCCTCTCTGTCATCGCTGATGCGATGCCGCCTCACCGGATCAGTTTCTGCAAACCTGACTCCGGAGCCGAAATTGGCACTCCCCTTGGGAGAGCTTTCAGCATAGCGGACTGAGAGGGACTTACTTCTTCAAACTCTGATTGACTTCAGCCGCTTTCCGGCAGTTGGCCTGATGTTCAGCATAGGTCTTGGCGTAATAGTAGTGACCGGAAAGGTCCGTAACAAAGAAATAGCAGTCCCTGACTTCCTCATCACACTGAGGTGCCAGAGCAGCCTGGATCGCGGCAAGGCCCGGGTTCGAGATGGGCCCAGCGGGCAGGCCGGTGCAGGTGTAGGTATCGTAGGCATTCCGGATGTTCTCGGGGATATCCTCCCAGCCGCCATAATACGGAGCCACCCAGTTCCAGAGGTAGTTGTTGTCCTCATCGCTCTGGACATAGCTGGAGGTGTTGCTCTGGAGCTTGGGGTAGGGCGATCCCTCATCCAGCCGGTTGCGGAACACCTGCGCCACATTGGAATCCTGATCGTTGCCCGCTTCCTCCTGCACAAAAGAGGCCAGTGTGATAACCTCGGGCAGGGGCAGCTCCTGCTTTTCCAGTTCCCTGTACATCTCGTCCGTAAACTGCTTATCGAAGTGTGCATAGAACGTTGCAACATAATGATGCACGGTATCGTCCGTCAAAAACTCATAGGTATCCGGAAAGAGGTAGCCCTCACACTTCATAAAGCGATTGGGAGCATCGGCATCGTCCGGGACATACTGCCAGAAGGTGTACTCACTGAAATCTCCGGTGTTGGCTTCTTCCAGAAACTCCTCGGCAGTACACAGACCGGCTTCCTCCATTTTCCGGGCAATGGCAATGGCAGTGGTTCCCTCCGGGAAGGTCAGACGCACCGAATCCGCCTTGGCATACGTGGACAGCTCTGCGATCAGGCCATCGTAGGAATATCCGCCGGTTTGCAGCGTAAAATCACCGTACTGCAGTTTTCCGGCGGCACCCTTGTGCCCCACATACCAGCGGAACAGATAGGCCGAACGGATCACTCCAGCCTCCTTCAGCTCCTTTGCGATGGCAGCAACGCCGCTGCCCTGGGGGATGCTGACGGTCACCTCTGCACCGGGCTTTCCTCCATTGCCGTTGATCTCGTTATACGCAAACACACCTGCCGCACCGACTGTCAGTACCAGCAGCAACAGCACGACCAACAGGATCTTCAGCGCACTGCCTTTTTTCTTTTTCTGGTGTTTCTCTGCCATATCCACGTTCCTTTCAGTCCATCATCAGGCGCATGTAGCTCTCCGAAACATCAAAAGGTTCTCCTTCAAAGCGGATGAGGCCATACTCCTGCCGGGTTCCCTCGCCCAGGAACAGATTCTGGGCAGCCCCCACCGTGATGACAGCCTTTTCCACAATGACCTCTTTCTCCCGGGCGGCTTCCATCAGCACCTCGGCAGCACGGTCATTTTCCGCCATCATCTCCACAAAGTAAAGGGTATCCTCCCTGCGGAAATAGATGCCGTAGCCCTGCTCACTGGAAACGATGGTCGCACCACGGGAATACAGGTCCCGCAGAACTTCCCCCATCTGCTCCGGCGGCAGCTGAACGGTGTCGGGCCAGTATTTTGCCCGCAGCTCGCAGAGTTTTTTCGCCGTCACGGAATCGAATTCCGCCTGGCTCCACAGGTTGCGCTCCACCTCCCGGGGCAGGCAGCGGAGGGCAAAAGCCCGCTGGAAACCCTTGTTTTCCAGCAGCGCGGCCTGCTCCTGTCCGGCCGGAACGGCCACGGTGAAGCCCGCACCCCGCAGCTTCTGCTGCGCACAGAGACAGTCCACGAGTCCTGCCAGAAGCAGGCTTCCCTGCCCGCAGAGGCCGTAGAGGTAGCTGCCGCTGCGTCCCTTGAGGGTGACGGGGACCGCCAGCGCCGCAGCGGCGATCTCGTCATTTT